>ERZ772821.122-NODE-122-length-76883-cov-9.572812_pt1 | contig 76883 bp, 56 predicted proteins | sample MGYA00580859_ERZ772821 | MGnify/ENA primary metagenome ERZ772821 (study PRJEB29015, sample SAMEA2737674) | human gut metagenome | biome: human gut; feature: human-associated habitat; material: faeces | place: China | collected 2012 ...
CTTGCATGTGTTAAGCACGCCGCCAGCGTTCATCCTGAGCCAGGATCAAACTCTCATTAAAAATTTGTCCCGGGTTCAGATATGACTCTGGTCATTATCTATACCCTTTACTGTTCTTGGTTTGTATCAGACTTGCGTCTGTTACGTTCTTTTTGAAATTCTTTATTTGGAATTTCAGGGTTGTCATGTTGTTAATTTTTCAAGGTTCTTTGTTGTCGAACTCATCAGCGACAACTTCTATATGTTATCACATTCAGTGTTCTTTGTCAACAACTTTTTTAATTTCTTTTTTGATGTTCTGCATGCTTTCCAGATGAGAATCATCATGAAATATGTAAGTTGTGATCTTTGTTCGTTTGGTGTTTCGTACCGCGAACAGTTGATATAATACTAAATCAGACGTCAGATGTCAACACTTTTTTTGACAAAAATTGTATTAAAATAAATACAATCTTATATGTACTCTAACGCCTGACTGATATTCGATACTCCTACTACTTTTATGCCCTCTATACTCTTAAGATGCTCTGCATTTGTCTTTGGCATAATACATGTCTGGAATCCCATTTTTACCGCTTCTCTTACACGCTGCTCTGCTGCGGATACGCCACGGACTTCTCCTGAAAGTCCTACTTCACCGAATACGACCATACTCTCATCCAATGGACGATTACGAAAACTGGAAACAAGTGCAAATACAATTCCAAGATCTGCTGCCGGATCATCAAGCCGCATACCACCGGCTATATTGACATATGCATCACTTCCTGATAACACCATTCCCGCTCTCTTTTCAAGTACCGCAAGAAGAAGGTTCACACGATTATAGTCCAAACCAACTGTTGTACGTCTCGGCAGATTAAAGCTGGTCTGGCAGACCAGAGCCTGGATCTCCAGCAGGATCGGTCTGGTTCCTTCTAAAGAACATACTACAACCGAACCGGATGTCTGAAGCGGTCTGCCTGCCAGCATAACCTTCGATGGATTATTCACCTCTGATAAGCCGGTTTCAAGCATTTCAAATACACCGATCTCATTTGTTGATCCAAATCGATTCTTTACCGCACGAAGAATACGGAAGCCTGCATTACGATCGCCTTCAAAATACAACACCGTATCTACCATATGTTCCAGATTTCTCGGGCCTGCTACCGTTCCTTCCTTCGTAACATGTCCAACGATAAAGATCGCTATATCCATCTGTTTTGCCATCTGCATCAAACGTGCTGTTACCTCTTTTACCTGAGATACACTTCCCGGCGCCGAAGCAATGTCTTCTACTACTATTGTCTGGATCGAGTCGATAACAATAACCTTCGGTTTGTCCTTCTTGACATATTCTTCCACATCTTCCAGATTATTTACACACAAAAGCAGCATATCCTTCTGAAATGTACCAATTCGTTCCGCGCGCATCTTGATCTGCGACAAAGATTCCTCACCTGAAACATAGAGGATCTTATGACCATCTGCTGATAGATTTCTGCACATCTGAAGCAGGATCGTTGACTTACCGATACCGGGATCTCCGCCTACCAAAACAAGAGAACCGTTTACGATTCCTCCTCCAAGTACTCTGTTCAATTCTTCCAGTCCTGTGGAAAATCTTGTCTCATCAGCCGTTTTTACTTCTAAAATACTTGTAGGCACCACAGCAGTCCGTCCTCCGGACTGTTTTCTGGCGCCTACCGTTACTTTTTCTTCACAGAACGTATTCCAGGATCTGCAACCCGGACACTGTCCCATCCATTTTGCTGACTCAAATCCACATTCCCGGCAAAAAAAGATCTGTTTTTCTTTTGCCATATAAACTCCTAGTCAAATGCTTTTCTGACGTCTACCTTTACTTCTCTGCCCGGTTCAAGATCTACACTGATGCTTAACTTGCCACCGAGATTTGTTTTATTCTTTCCTACATATATATCATCAATATGAATCTTGTAATCTGTTTCCGGTTCCAGCTCCAGTGTAATAGATGAGGTCTCTGTTCCTTCTACTATAAATGATACATCTTCTTCTGATGAACGGAAGCCATGTACCGCTGTACCCGGTACTGATTCATATACAAACATACCATTCTTCTCAAGTTTGGTGATCTCATTGAAAGTCTTGATCTTATAGATATCACCTTTATATTCAATACCATCTTTCTTTGTCTTTGTTGCTAATTCATAATTTCCGAAATCCAGTGAATCGGACTCTATGTTAATTAAATCGTTGATTACTGACATTTTTATCCTCCTGTACATTATACTCATGCCTTACCCGGCACTTTTATAATCTGATTATACAATAATGCTCCGGCTTTTGCCACACCAAATATAATCAGTTCACAATTATTTTATAGAATTGGAAGCAACTACTTTTCAGGTTCATTTTTTACTACAAACTTCACCTTATCGTTGCGCACAGTCACCTGAACGGTATCTCCCCGTTTGATCTCACCTTTTAAGACTGCTTCTGCAAGCTCATCTTCTATATTCGTCTGAATCGCACGTTTCAACGGTCTTGCTCCGTATTTCTTATCGTAGCCTTTCTCAAAGATCAGTTTCTTAACTGCATCTCCGAACTTCAACTGAATCTCCATCTGCGATGCAACACGCTGCTTTAATTCTTTTAATAGAAGATTCGAAATATTTCTTACATCATCCTCTGTCAGTGCACGGAATACGATAATGTCGTCAATACGGTTCAAGAACTCCGGCTTGAAGTTCTGTTTTACCTCATCCATAACATTCTTCTTCATATCTTCGTGCTCTGTATCTGCATTTGACGCGGTAACAAATCCAAGCTTCTTCGGATCAATGATCCTCTGTGCACCGGTATTTGATGTCATGATTATGATCGTGTTCTTAAAGTCTACTTTTCTGCCCTGAGAATCTGTGATATGTCCATCATCCAGTACCTGCAATAATATATTAAACACATCACTATGTGCCTTTTCTATCTCATCAAACAATATAACAGAGTACGGATTGGAACGAACCTTCTCACTAAGCTGTCCACCTTCCTCAAAGCCAACATAGCCCGGAGGTGACCCGATCAGCTTCGACACACTGTGTTTCTCCATGTACTCCGACATATCAACACGGATCAATGCGTCCTCACTGCCAAATACTGCTTCTGCAAGAGCTTTCGACAATTCAGTCTTACCTACACCGGTAGGCCCAAGGAATAAGAACGAACCAACCGGACGTTTTGGATCTTTTAAGCCTACACGGCTTCTCTTGATAGCCCTTGCTACCGCATCAACTGCCTCATTCTGACCGACAACTCTCTTATGCAGCTCCTCTTCCAGACGTTCCAGACGTTTGGATTCCTGTTCGGTCAGTTTGTTTACCGGAATCTTCGTCCATACAGATACAACATCCGCAATATCCTCTGCATCTACTACAACACTTTTCGCATTTTTATTCTGCTTCATTTTATCGAGCTTTGTTTCCAGCTTTCTCTGTTTCTTTAACAGTTCTGCCGCTTCATCAATATCTCCAGCCTCTAAAAGGTTCTCAATATCATCGGAAAACGCCTGTATCTCAAGCTCCAATGGCAGTGTCTTCTTTGCTTTCTTTCCGAATCCCAGACGTTTTCTGGAACAGGCTTCATCCATCAGATCAATAGCTTTATCCGGCAGGAAACGGTCACTGATATATCGAACCGATAATGATACCGCTGCTTCCAGTGCCTGATCACTGATCTCTACATGATGATGTTCCTCGTATGCAGAGCGAAGTCCCTTTAAGATCTCTACTGTTTCTTCATTGGTCGGCTCTTCCACATAGACCGGCTGAAATCTTCGCTCCAACGCTGCATCCTTTTCTATATATTTTCTGTATTCTGCACGCGTCGTCGCTCCGATCATCTGGATCTCTCCGCGCGATAAGGATGGTTTTAAGATATTAGATGCATCGATTGCTCCCTCTGCTCCACCGGCTCCGATGATCGTATGAAGCTCATCCACAAACAGAATGACGTTTCCGGCATTTTTTACCTCTGCGATCACCTTCTTGATCCGTTCCTCAAATTCTCCACGGTACTTGGAACCCGCTACCATACTGGATAAATCTAGCGACAACAGTCGCTTATCCCGTACTGTATCCGGCACATCTCCTGCAGCGATCAGGTAAGCAATCCCCTCTGCTACCGCAGTCTTACCTACACCCGGTTCTCCAACCATACATGGGTTATTCTTCATACGTCTGCTTAAAATCTGAAGCACACGCTCTATCTCTTTCTCTCTGCCTATAACCGGATCTAGATTTCCCATACGGGCATCCATCGTCATATCTCTGGAGAACTGATCCAACGTCGGTGTTGCCGATGCCTTGGATTTATTCTTTCCCTTTTTCAGACTTACAAATTCTTTCTTTGCCGTACTGCCATCCACTCCACATGCAGACATGATGTCTACATATATTTTCTGTATATTTGCCTTTAATGACAGTATGATTTTTACCGCCGTACAATCCAGATGCTTCAAAATGGCAATCAGAAGATGCTCACTTCCTACCTCTGTACTTTCCAGACGTTTTGCTTCATTTCCCGCAAGCTCCAGAATCGACTCTGCGGATTTTGTATATTTGCTTTTCTCTGCGCCAAAGGTTCCTCCGGCTAATGGTATCTGGCTTAAGATATTAATGATCGACTGTATCGTTACTCCATTTTCCTGTAAAACAACAAACGGTGCCGTATCACTGACAAAGGTAAGTGCCATCAACAGATGTTCACTTCCTATATAGTTCTGCCCCAGCTTCTTGGATATCCGTTTGGCTTCTTTTAATATTTCCTGTAATTTTTCACTGTTCGGAAGTTTCAAATTATGTCACCTCTTTTTTCATAGTATATGACATTTTCTGCCTACTATCTTCTGTTATGATACAAAAGTCCCCGGCTCCCATATATTAGTATGTTCCCCAGAGACTTTTTTCTTTCGTATATCTTTCAATAATAATTAACACTCATCAATCGCTTTACCGATATCATGACGCATATATTTATTCTCAAATGTGATCCACTCGGTTGCCTTGTATGCATTTGCACGGGCTTCATGAAGATCCTTTCCTGTAGCTGTTACTCCAAGTACACGACCGCCATTTGTTACAACTTTACCGTCTTCAAACTTAGTTCCGGCATGGAATACATAGTATCCGTCCTTGTCTTTGAATGTCTCTAGACCTGAGATCGGATATCCTTTCTTATAGGAAACCGGATAACCGTCAGATGCAAGTACTACACATACAGCAGCGTTGTCTTCAAATTCAAGCTCTACCTGATCCAGTGTTCCGTCAATACAAGCCTCAAATACATCAATGATATCATTCTTCATTCTAGGAAGAACAACCTGCGCCTCCGGATCTCCAAATCTTGCATTATATTCCAGTACCTTTACGCCCTGTGGTGTGATCATAAGTCCGCAGAATAATACGCCCTTGAATTCTCTTCCCTCTGCCTTCATGGCTGCCATTGTAGGCTTGTATATATTCTCCATGCAGTAATCTGCGATCTCATCTGTATAGAATGGACTTGGTGAAAATGTTCCCATTCCACCGGTATTCAACCCCTGATCACCGTCCTGTGCACGCTTATGATCCTGTGCAGAGGTCATTGGTTTGATCGTTGTACCATCACAGAATGCAAGAACAGACACCTCACGTCCTGTCATGAATTCCTCGATAACCATAGTATTTCCCGCATTTCCAAAATGTTTATCCAACATGATCTCTTTTACGCCGGCTTTTGCTTCTTCCAGATCCTTACAGATCAGAACACCTTTACCAAGTGCCAGTCCATCTGCTTTTAATACGATCGGAAAGCTTGCCGTTTCAAGATATGCAAGTGCTGATTCTGCATCTGTAAAATTCTCATATGCGGCTGTAGGTATATTGTATTTTTTCATAAGATCCTTGGAAAATGCCTTTGAACCTTCGATGATCGCTGCATTTGCACGAGGACCGAATGCACGGATGCCTGCCGCTTCAAATGCATCGACTGCACCGGCAACCAACGGGTCATCCGGAGCTACAACTGCAAGATCAATTGCTTCCTTCTTTGCGAAATCAACCAGTTTATCAAATTCCATAACACCGATATCCACACATTCTGCCAGTTCTGCAATACCTGCATTTCCCGGTGCACAATAGATCTTTGTTACTTTACTGCTCTTTGCAATACTTGTAATAATAGCGTGCTCTCTTCCGCCGCCACCTACAACTAAAATCTTCATTTGTTTTCCTCCTGTCAGTCTTCTACAACTGTTATGCCGTCTTCGATCCGAACCTTTCCATGTGCGATCTTATCAATAGCAGCAGGTAGAATATTCCACTCTGCCTGCTCCATGACTCTCTGCTGAAGCACCTTCGGAGTATCTCCGTTTTGTACTGCAACCGCTTTCTGCATAATGATCGGACCGGTATCGGTTCCTTTATCTACAAAATGTACCGTAGCACCTACTACTTTTACACCTCTTTTTAACGCCGCCTCATGAACCTTGAGTCCATAATAGCCTGTGCCGCAAAAAGCAGGGATCAGAGAAGGATGGATATTGATAATCCGATTCTCAAATGCATCGATCACGCTCTCCGGAATAACTACAAGGTATCCAGCAAGTACGATCAGATCCGGATTCACTTCCTGTAAAGTCTTCAACAGGTTCTCATTAAATACTTCTCTTGTTTCAAAATCCTTTGGTGATACTACGATATCTTTTATACCTGCCTGTTTTGCACGTTCCAGTGCATAGGCATTTCTATTATTACTGATAACTGCTGCGATCTCGGTGTCTGTGATCTTTCCTGCTGCGATTGCATCAATGATCGCCTGTAAGTTCGTACCGCCACCGGAAACCAGAACTGCTATTCTTAGCATAAATCTACTCCCTTTTCACCGGCTACTACTGTACCGAGAACAAATGCCTTGTCTCCGGCACTCTCTATAGCTGCTATTGTTTTATCTGCATCTGTAGGATCTATTGCAAGGCACATACCAACTCCCATGTTATATGTATTGTACATCATATGCTCATCTATATCGCCCTTCTTTGCAAGGAGCTTGAATATAGCAGGCACTTCATATGAGTCCTTCTTCACCTGCGCACGAGCTCCGTCCGGAAGCATTCTTGGAATGTTCTCATAGAAACCACCGCCTGTGATATGGCTACAACCCTTAATCATTACACCGGCATCCTTTACTGCCTTTAATGCTTTTACATAAATTCTTGTCGGAGCAAGAAGTGCTTCGCCAAGTGTTGTTCCAAGTTCATCATAATATGTATCCAGAGATTCCTTTGTCATCTCAAATACTTTACGAACCAGTGAAAAACCATTGCTGTGTACACCGCTTGAAGCGATACCGATCAATGTATCTCCGGCTTTGATATTCTCTCCTGTGATAAGTTCATCCTTCTCTACGACACCAACAGCAAATCCTGCAAGGTCATACTCATTCTCCGGCATAAGTCCCGGATGCTCTGCTGTCTCACCGCCAACTAAAGCTGCACCGGACTGGTTACAGCCTTCTGCAACACCACTTACGATCGTAGCGATCTTTTCCGGATAATTCTTACCACATGCTATATAATCCAGGAAGAAAAGAGGTTCTCCACCAGAACATGCAATATCATTCACGCACATAGCCACAGCATCGATTCCGATCGTATCGTGCTTATCCATGATATATGCAAGCTGTACTTTTGTACCGCATCCATCTGTTCCAGACAGTAATACAGGCTCTTTCATCTCTTTGATCTTTGCAAGACTGAACGCACCAGCAAAACCTCCGATACCACCTAATACCTCTGGTCTCATGGTTGTCTTGATGTGCTTCTTCATAAGTTCTACTGACTTATATCCTGCCTCAATATCAACGCCGGCATTCTTGTAATCCATTGTAAAATCCTCCTGTTTTATCCATTATAAAGTGCATTTTCATGCCAATTGATTCTTATAAATTATACGGGATTAATTTCTGTTTGTAAAGAAGCCATTCTCACAAATATACCAGCCCAAAACAGGTCTCTGTTCGGCACAATTTTGTTCGTCAGCAAAGCGTGTTTCTTTTTTTTGAAAAATACTATATAAATATCAAATATAATTTGATAATGATTCCCATTTATGGTAATATAACGTTATATGCAGAGTAACTGTTTTTTTCGTTAACAAGAGGTAGTTGTATGACAAATAATAGATTAAACATCGGATTATTCATATGTCATCTCGACAATGAATATGCAAATGAAATATGTAAAGGAGCTGAATACGCAGCGAAAGAGCTAGACGTGAATCTTATCGTCTTTCCGGGCATGTTTTTAAATGCTTCATTTAACGATCCTGAAAACGAAATTTATGATTATCAGTACAACTCTGTTTTTTATTATGCTAAAAAAGAAAATCTGGATGCCCTGATCGTGTCCGTTGGCACGATCGCATCTTTTATATCACAAAAAAGTATTGAAGCATTTTTGGATACTTTTAAAGATATTCCGATCCTTACTCTGGAATCTAAGGTTTCAGGTTATCCTTGTTTACAGACCGACAGTACTGCCGGTCTTCGAGATGCCATCGAACATCTGATTATTCATCACAACCGAAAGCATATCTGTTTTGTTGCCGGAAGAAAGACAAATGAAGATGCTCTGGAACGTTTGAATGTATACCGAACTACAATGAAAGCTCACAACATACCGGTCACCGAAGATATGATCGTATACGGTGATTATTCTGAATACAGTCGTGAGATTGTCGGCAAACTGCTTGATGATAATCCGGATGCTGATGCAATTATTTTCTCTAACGATCAGATGGCTATCGGCGGCTATCAGGAATTGAAAAGCCGTAACATCCGAATCGGAGCTGATATCAGTGTAATCGGTTTTGACAACTCTCCCGGTTCCGTAACTATGGTTCCACCCCTTACAACCGTAAACGCGAACACCCCTGCATTGGGCTATCGTGCCGTTGGCAAGATCATTCAGGATATTAAGGCAGGCGAATTCTGTTCTTCTGTCTTGGATTCCCACTTTGTAAAACGATTATCATGTGGGTGCAGTCTGCATGAAAATACCGAACATATGCCGATTGACAATTTCTCTACTGTAACAGATATTCTGGAATACTGTGATGATTCTATTTTAGGCAACATTAAAAACAGCTTTTTTGGTACGATTGTTCTTGATCAGATCAACAGTATCTGGAAGGATATAATAGAAATTGCTATTTTACCAAAGGCAAAACCATATCCAAAGAATCTGATTGTAGACAAACTGATGTCATTATTGTCATCTCCTGTCACAAGTTTCTTTTCAGTAACCAATATTGCATTTTCATTCCGTTGTTTTTCCGGTGTCATCATAGCATTAATCAACGATCCGGATAAACGGTCTGAATACTATCGGCTAAATTCTCATATTACAAGTGCTATTGCACAGTTTTTGTCAACTTCTTTGTACCAACAGGAACATGACAGCAAAACGGGATCATGGTCTTCAATCTATATTACAAGAGATACTCTTACATATGGAACCGATACAGCAAAAACCTTTTCATCTATGCTTGCTAAATTAAAAGACCTTGGATTTGCAGCATCTTATTTATATGCGTATGATGAGCCCGTCGCCATTCAACCGGACGGAAGCTGGAAAACGCCGGATACTTTGTATCTTCAAGCTTTTTACAATCCAAAACATACAGCTGTTTTATCAGGTGAAACACGTCGTATTGCATCTACCGATATCTTTGACAATGAATATACCGGTTTTGAAGATAGATTTACCGCTGTTATTGTTCCTATTTTTACAAATGAACAACATCATGGTCTGTTTGTATGCAATACAGATGTAAATCACTTTGGGCACATTTATACAACTTCTCTTCATCTTGGCGCTTCTTTTAAATATTTATCACTTTTAAAAGAACAGATCCAGACAAAAGAACAATTAGTAATGTCCTTAAATGAGATCCATGAAAAAAATGAGCTGTTAAATCATCTGTCTACCTCCGATGAACTGACCGGAGTCAATAACAGACGTGGATTAATGGAAAAAGTGGAATATCTGATCAATAAACCAGCCAATCATGGACGTAAGGCAATGCTATTGTTTGCAGACATGGACAGCTTAAAGATCGTAAACGATAAATTCGGACACAACGATGGAGATTTTGCTTTAAAGAATATTGCAAATATCCTGATGACAAGTTTCCGGGCGAGTGACATTGTCGGTCGAATCGGCGGTGATGAGTTTGTATGTTTTGCTTTCATTGATGATCTTGATTTCCCTAAGACTGTACAGGCAAGAATTCAGGAATTGTCCAATGAATTAAATGGAACCTGTGGCAAACCATATTATATCGAAATGAGTGTCGGTGTATCGGAATTTTCCTGCGATCCGAATATCAAGATTGAGGATCTGTTAAGCCAGGCAGACAGCGCACTGTATTCAAATAAACGATATAAGCGAATGTCTGTTTTAAAATAATAAAATACGATACGAATACTAACTTCTTTATAAAAGCACAGATAAACGCTGTGAAATAAAATAAACCATATAAATGATAGTTTCTCTCCCATGTTCAGGATGATGAATCCACTCTCATTTATATGGTTTATTTTTTATTTTGCCTCTTTAAACGGCTCATTTAACATCTCTGTTCCCGGAAGAACAAATCTACCATTTTCGATAATGGCAACTTTGGTTCCATCTGCATGAACCGAATAAATGCCTCCGATCTCATCATATGGTATCGTAATATCGGTATGGCAGTTAAAATATGCCTTGCTGATATCCGTCTTTCGGAGGATCGAGCACTCATTATCCTTTGCAACGATTTCCTTGCCGTCCGGATTATGAAGAATATTTTCTTCGCTCCAGCTATAGCAGGTATCACCGACTGCAAAATGCGGTCCCATCTTCTCTACGATCAGTATCGGCAATTTATATACCATGTTATATTTATTTGCAAGTACATATGCGGTCGTATTCGTTCCGATCGCAAACTCTCCGATCGGCAGTGTATCCCGTCCGCCCAAAAGATTATCCTTTACAAATTTTACATTATCTTCTTCTCTGTCAAAGTTCTTACAGGTGTAAGTTTTGATCTTTCCATCTTCAAAGGTCAGCCTGAGATCAACATATTTCAGATCATTCAGATAGACCTCACTCACATTTAAAACTCCATGCGTTCCGGTAAGCTTCGGCGATGTAAAAACCTCGCCAAGAGGAATATTCACATCCGCCAGACAGTTCTCAAAATTTGTCTCTGTCTCCGGGCGCTCTAACACATGCAGCATTACCTTCATATCAGTCTGATTGCCATTCTGTCCGATCACATGTACCCATTCTGCCTGATCCAGCTCATCGATGATCGTCTGATGAATCGGACGATATGCATTACTCTCCAAATTGTTGATCCGGATGATCTGTTCAAATATTTCTTCATAATCATCTCCGATCTCCGGCATTGGATATGCGATGATCGTAAAGCTGTACTCATCCCCCGGTATATATTCATTCACGATCTGTGACAGTTCATTGGTATATTCCACACCAAGCTCCTGCTGCTTCTTGCTAAGCGTAAGTTGTCCCGGCTTGCTCACCGGTTCAAACGGTGTCTCACCAAATATCTCGATACACGCCGGTCCTGCATATACGGACGCCTCATATCTGTATTTCTCATAAGCGCCACGCATTATCTCTAATTTCCGTTCCATCAGCTTGCGATCAAGAAATAACGCCTGGTCCATCTGATGGTCGTAATCCATCTGCTTATTTACCGGAGTACCTACATAGCCGATCCGGTTCATTCTGGTCCGGTTGATGCGGTTCGTATCATAACGGAAGCATAACGGTTCCAATCCCATATCACGGAACTGAAGAATCGCAGCTTTTACAATACGCTCCATACCGATTGAATACCTGATATTTACATGCTTCTTTTTTGACATATCAATTCCGGCCGCTACAAAGCCCTGCCGAAATCCTTCTGTATAAGTTCGGGCAATCGATGCCACTTTTTCTGATGACATCCTGCGGAGAAACGCTTCCGTTTCCAATTCATTCTTTCCAATGTATTCGCCATATTCATATAAATAGCTGTTATCTCCATCTTCACATTTCATGACAATATCTGTCGCAAAGGATAAAATCGGATCCATCTTCTCACGCACACGATAATCCATGAAGAACTCCGCATAATCATGTTCAAAATAATAAATAGCATCTTTTACTGCTTTAACAGATGGAACATCCTCAAAGATTCCATATATCTCTACAAACAATTCAAACCATACAGTAAGGTCTACAACTCTTCCTTCAAATGCTGCCGCGATCAGTCCATGGAATTCATAACAAAGAAATGTCAGATAGTCCGCAAATAAATATTCCCGCTTGTCTGTGTCTTCAATCTCGTCCTCTGCTATTTTCTCACCAAATATCTGTCTGGTGTATTCATAGTTGCAATAACTCGTTTCGTAATTTTCAGGCATAACGTCCTGATGAAGTGCTGCATTTATCTGCTGTAATTCACCAGCTGTACAGCTCTTCGAAATGGGCATCCCACTTTTTACCTTTTCGATCACTTTATCTAACTGCAGTAAAAATTCTCCGGTTCTTACAAAATAATCCCGATACCGCAAGTCCACTGTTTCCTCTTTTGTGATTGAACGGATTCGCTCAACCATCAGTTCGTAACGATCTTCGATATCTTCATATTCTGCTGTTATATCCTTATAATATGTCATTTATTGTCTCCCTTTATGTTCCCAAGTTGAATGTTCTTCCGGAACACCTCATCAATCACCTGATATAACGTCTCTGATCCTTCTGGTGTCCGCTTGTTTCTACCATACACCTGGTTCTCGAAAACGCCATGCTCTTTCCAGCCTTTTCCTCCGACTGCATCACATAACATAACCGGTGCCAGATTATCCATTACATGTGCAAATTTGGCTTCCGGCGTCTGATACTCCTCAAATTCATCCCAAAGTCCTCGAAGCTTCTTCGCCTGATCTTCCGGCAGGATATTAAATATCCGGTCAGCAGCCTTTAATTCCCTCTCTCTTTTTGTTGCATTTGCATTTTTATCATATGCATATGTATCACCTGCATCTATCTCGATCAGATCATGAACCAGCAGCATGGAAACCACTCTTAATACGTCAACCGGTTCATTTGAATATTCCGCCAGTAAGATTGCCATAAGTGCAATATGCCAGGAATGTTCTGCATCATCTTCTTTTCTGATTCCATCTGTCAGATACGTCTGTCTGACTACAAATTTGCTCTTGTCAACCTCCAGTATAAAATCCAGTTGTTTTTTCAGTCTCTCATCCACACTCTTATATTCCCTTCATAAAAAAGATGCCTGATATAATAAAAACTATGATATTCAGATAAACCGCCATTTTCTTAGATGTAACCCCACCTTCTTCTGCATGATACCCGATCACGCCGAATACAATTCCGGTAAATGCCATCAAAAAAGCACTGATCATCAATACCCCATAGATACGTTCTACCGTACCTCTTGATATAATGGATTTGATCACGGAAAGTATTATAAAGATTCCGCCCAAAATTCCCAATATATATGAAATGATCGTATCTCCTGAACTTCCGGGTGGAGAAACCCTGAAATCACTGTTTTTCAATCTTTTTACTCCTTTTTCTGTCAAATCGTGCCAGAATATAATATATGATATATCCAAGCATGCCGCCAAAGGTATTCATGATAATATCATCAACATCAAACACCCCAAGTTTTGTTATCAACTGTACCAGTTCAATACTTAACGAAAACGCAAATGCCGCCAGAGTCGCTGTAAAAAATCCGGTTTTTTTACCTCTGACCCAACGGATCAACATTCCAAATGGTACAAAAGCAAGAACATTTCCAACCAGATTCAACATCACGCTTGTGGTCGTCATATAACTTCTGTACTTTACGAAACGCTTAATCTCGAGAAACGGTGTCAGATTGTACCGCATCTCTTCATATCCATGTCCCCTTCCAAACATATCGCTGAATATCAGGAAATAAACAATGGATATACTGTATAAAATGAATAGCACCAGGCATAACACCCGCAGCTTTTTCTTATTTTCTATGCTCAACGCCAGCCTCCAGGTTAATATTATTTCCTCATTTTTATTAACTGGGTAAGAAGTCTGTCTGCACACTCCTCTTTACTCATCTGTGGCAATTCAATATCTTCATCCTGTGTGATCAATGTCAGCACATTGGTATCTGTTCCAAATCCAGCCCCCGCTGTCTTTAAGTTATTTGCTGCGACTATATCAATCTTCTTCTTTTCCAGTTTCTTTCTGGAATTCTCCAGCAGATTCTGTGTCTCCATCGAAAATCCGCATATAATCTGTCTGGCAAGTCTGCTGTCCCCATCTGTCTTTCTTGCCTCTTCTCTCTGCATTCCAAGGAATGCAAGAATATCTTTTGTTCTTGTAAGTGGAATGCTCATATCAGCATCCGATTTCTTGATCTTGTTATCTGATACTTCTGCCGGTTTGTAATCTGCAACGGCGGCAGCCTTGATAATGATATCCTGATCTGCACTGGCAGCCGTTACTGCTTCATACATATCCTGTGCAGAGGTAACCGGCACTACTGTTACGAATTCTGGCGGTGTGATCGCTACCTTTCCTGTTACAAGTGTCACATCCGCCCCACGAAGCATCGCCTGTCTGGCGATCGCATATCCCATTTTACCAGTTGAATGATTGGAAATAAAGCGAACCGGGTCGATTGCTTCCATCGTAGGACCTGCAGTAACAAGTACTTTTATTCCCTGCATATCCTTCTCTGCTGCAATATACTTTAATATATAATCAACTAACAACTGTTCATTCGGAAGCTTCCCCTTGCCTGTATCTCCACAGGCAAGGTATCCGCTTGCCGACTCTATGATCTCATAGCCGTAGGACTGTAATTTCCTGATGTTATCCTGAACGATCGGATTCTCTAACATATTCGTGTTCATTGCAGGTGCGATCAGTTTCGGACATTTTGCAGCCATGATCGTAGTACTCAACATATCATCTGCAATGCCGCCTGCGATCTTCCCAATAATATTTGCCGATGCAGGAGCAACCATAAAGATATCTGCCCGTTTTGCAAGTGCAACGTGTTCTACGTTAAACTGAAAATTACGGTCAAAGGTATCCACCAGACACTTATTTCCTGTTAAGGTCTCAAATGTGATCGGATTGATAAAATTGGTCGCATTTTCTGTCATGATGACATTTACATCTGCATGCAGTTTTACAAGCATACTGGCAACATTTGCCATCTTATATGCTGCTATACTTCCTGTTACACCTAAAACAACGGTCTTATTCTTTAACATCATTTTCTCCATTCTGCATCGTATCATTGAAAATCATTCTGTCCGGGACGAATGCTGATCCGGCTGTTATTTGTTCATATCAAGGATAAAGTTATCGATCAATCTTGCCTTGCCAAATCTGACTGCCATAGCACAAAGGACATGTCCCTCTACTATATCGATTGACTTCATGGTATCCATATCCACCATCTCAACATAATCAATATCTGCAAGTGGCTCTGATACGATCAGGTCTTTCATTGCTGCTACAATCTTCTTCGCATCTCGCTCACCATCCGCGATCATCTGCTGTCCAAGCTTCACAGACTTGCTTAAGATCACTGCTGCCTGACGTTCTTCCGGCTTCAGATAAATATTTCTGGAACTCTTGGCAAGACCATCTGCCTCACGGATGATCGGACATCCAACAATCTCAATATCCATGTTCAGATCTGTAACCATACGCATGATGATCGCAAGCTGCTGTGCATCCTTCTGACCAAAATAAGCACGATCCGGCTGAACGATATTGAATAATTTATTTACAACTGTACATACACCTTTGAAATGTACCGGACGAGTCAGTCCGCATAATGCATCTGGAAGCCCTGTCATATTGACATAAGAACAAAATCCCGGCTTATACATTTCTTCCGGTTCCGGATGAAAAATCACATCTGCACCTGTTGTCTCGCATAACTTTGCATCTGCATCAAGATCTCTTGGATAACTCTCCAGATCCTCTGTTGGTCCAAACTGCATCGGATTGACAAATACAGATACAACGGTTCTGTCATTCTGTTCTACGGATTTCCTGATCAGGCTCTGATGTCCCTCATGGAGATATCCCATTGTTGGTACAAGTCCAACACTTAAGCCTTCTTTCTTCCATGCCTTAACCTGACTTCTTACTTCATCTACTGTTTTTAAAATCTTCATTTCTGATTTCCAGTCCTTTCCTGATCCTGTCTCCCGGTTTTTACCGGTTCAGGCAGCTTCTATCTCTTAGTATAATTTATCGATTACTTCATCATCAATTTTGTAGCAGTGTTCTTCTGCCGGAAATGTTCCATCGTCAATCTCTGCTATATAAGTCTTTACTGCTTCACGAATCACGTCTCCTGCATTAGCAAAATGCTTTACAAACTTCGGCTTGAAATCACTGAACATGCCAAGCATATCGTAAATTACAAGAACCTGTCCGTCGCATCCTGCTCCTGCTCCGATTCCGATCGTAGGAATGTTGATGCTCTCTGTTACAAGCTTTGCAAGCTTTGCAGGGACACACTCCAGTACCAGTAAAAACGCACCTGCTTCTTCTACTGCCTTGGCATCCTCGATCAGCTTCTTAGCTGCTGCTTCTGTCTTACCCTGAACCTTAAAGCCACCAAAAGTATTGATCGACTGCGGAGTCAGTCCCAGATGTGCAACAACAGGGATTCCTGCTGATACGATTGCTTTAATCTGTGGACAGACTTCTTTACCACCTTCTAACTTTACAGCTCCGGCTCTGCCTTCCTTCATCAGACGACCTGCATTTACGACTGCGTCATATACACTGGTCTGATAGGACATAAATGGAAGATCGGTTACAACCAGTGCATTCTTGGCTCCTCTTGCAACGGCTGCGCTATGATGGATCATGTCTTCTACGGTTACAGAGATCGTATCCTCATATCCAAGGATTACATTTCCGAGGGAATCACCGACAAGGATCGTGTTGACTCCTGCTTCATCCAATAATCTTGCTGTCGTATAATCATACGCTGTCAGCATAGAAATCTTATGCCCGGAATTCTTCATCTGCATAATTGATGTTGTTGTGTTCTTCATACGTCTTATTCTCCTATTCTGAAATCATTTCATTTTTTGTTCATTTCAAAATCCAGCATTGCCATAACTTACTGCTTTCCCTGCCATCGTTCCCGGCATTGCAGTATTCCCATTTCTCATTCCTGTCCTGAAAGAATTTTCTTCATCTCAGAATAATCACGGTCGGGATATTTCTGCTCTGCTAAAGCAAGTACAGCTCCTGATACGCTGATATAAATATGTTTCTCATTTGCATCAAGAACATTCAGATGTTTCTTTACTGTCGTTGTGTCATTTCTCTCGATCGGTCCGGTCAGACCTGCCACTGGGCCATCTTCTGCTATATGCGATGCATTTCCCATAAATAACGGAACAAGTGCCTGCTCTGCCTGTTTCTCTTCAAATCCGCAGTCTTCCAGTAATGAAACTGCCGATCCATACAGACCATTCACCAGATTGCTGGCAAATACTGCAGCCGCATGATATTTTGTTTTATTTTCTGTTGAGAGAAGTACACAGTCATTTCCTAAAAGACGAATAAAGCGGCAAAGTTTATTTCCCCACTCTTCAGCACCTTCCACGGTAAAAAAACATTTCTGCATTTCCCTGTAGGATTTTGTCGTTGAACTGATTGCATACATAGGATGAATCGAATAACCAAAGGCTCCTGCCTCTGTTACACCTGAAAAAATATTAGATGTCATCGCACCACTACAATGACAGATCAGTTTGCCCTTGATATCAAAGGCTTTTATGCTGTCCCATACTGCTTCTATCCTTCCATCCGGAACGGTAAGCATCAGGACGTCACTTGCGCAAACGATCTTCTTCAAATCATCAAATGCTTCGGTATTGGTAAATGCTGCAGCTTCTTTTGCACTCTCCACCTGTCTGCTGTAATATCCGGATACGGTTACTGTCTCCGGAAGGTTCTTTTGTATCTCTTCTTTATTCAGCTTCTGTTCAAGATACTTTCCAAGTGTAAAGCCTACTTTGCCTGCACCGATAAATCCAATCCTCATATGATCACCTGCTATCGCCTGTTCTATCTGTGGTGTACAATCAGGTATAGTTTCTTTCGAATACCATCCGCCATTTACAATACCATTTACAAGGTAAAAAGTAAAGCAGGAGAACCTGAATTTATCATCATTTTTTCTCCTGCTTTTCTTATGTTTTTCCCATACAGATCATAGATCCATATCAGAAATCATCATTTTTATAATACATAAAAATTAGTTATATTTTGCAATTACCTCTGCATTCGCCTTCATGGCTGCAGCTTCCATGGACTCACGCTCTGCCAAAAGTTTCTTCCTTACTTCTGCATTGCTGTTTCCTATGATCTGAAGTGCCAGATATGCTGCATTCTTGCTTCCGTTTATTGCTACAGTTGCTACAGGGATACCGGATGGCATCTGAACGATAGAAAGAAGTGCATCCATTCCATCTAATACAGAACCGGAAATTGGTACTCCGATAACCGGGATCACTGTCTGGCTTGCTACAACACCCGGAAGTGCTGCTGCCATACCTGCGGCAGTAATGATAACCTGTGTTCCATTATTATTTGCTTCTTCAATAAACTCTGAAAGTCCTGCATGTGCTCTGTGTGCAGACAGACATCTAACATCAACTGCTACTCCATACTCCTTTAAAATGCCAATTGCAGGCTCAACCTTTGGCAGGTCACTTGTTGATCCCATAATGATCGCTACTCTCATGTTTTTATCCTTCTTTCTTCCTTTTTATGTGTCATATCCCTGTGTCATACATGGCTCCATGCATGACACAATGGTATTTTACTTACTGTTCAGATACTGATCGATAATCTCACTTGCCCCTTCATAATCCATGGCATCCACCGTCATCTTCAGTGCATTTAAGAACTCAATATCAGCATCATTATACTCGTATCGGTCGATTTCTGCCAGTATTTCTTTTACAGCTCCAACATCGGCATCCCGTAAAAATGTACGCATATCTTTGAGCTGTCCACGATCCACTGCATCCCTGACTGTCTTTTCCTGCTGTTCAACCGGATTGATCTTCGCCAGATATAGTCCGATATCCTTAAACATACGCTTCAGCATGGATACAAATTCATGCGTATTTTCCTTTGCATACTGCATATTTCCTATATTGATCGCCGACTCCAGATTTGCTGCTTTCCGTTCGATGCTGTATGCGCCGATATTTCCACTGCTGCTCTTGATATCATGAATGATATTCCGATACCGTCTGACATCATCATCAATATATTCTTCCAGACGATCTACATCCGGCTCATAGTCTTCCTTGAATGCCGCAATAAAACGGTTAAAGGTATCAAAATTGCCTCCGATCATCTTCAATGCATTTTCAACTACAATGCTGTTCTCCAGAATATAAACATCATCCTTAAATCTGGATTCGCTGATATACTGTCTGATATTGCTTGTCTTTTCCTTGATCTTGTCCTCCGGAAGGAACAGACGGAAAATCCCTTCGATTCCATCCATTTCCAATGGTTTTACAAGTACGTCACTGAAGCCCTGCTTTATGATCTCATCTCTGCTGCTGTCTATATTGTTTTCTGAAAGTGCAATGATCGGAACCCGTTTGTATTCTTCTCCATCCAGGCTCCGGATCTCACGGACGGTATCTGCACCATCCATAACCGGCATGACTGTATCAATGAAAATCATATCATATGGAGTTACCATAACCTTGTCAATCGCTTCGAATCCGGATGAAGCAGTATCACAGATCAGCTCATAGGAATCAAATATAACCTTCTGGATCTGTATACTGACATCAGAATCGTCCACAAGAAGGATCCTGACATCCGGAAGCCAAATTCTTGAATTCGAATTACGGAATGCCTGTTCCCGTCGTTTGCTTACATTATAATTAACATAGCTGTAATCAAATACCTGCTGTATAATGGAGAAGCGTATCGTGGTTCCTGCTCCATAGGTACTGTCAACCTCCGGGGTTCCACCCATACTCTCGATCAACTGTCTTGCGATTGCCAGTCCGATACTGATATCAAAATTACCGATATCAGTTCTGTCATAAGAATCGTCCAGATCAAAGAAGCTGTCCAGACGTTCTTCCTTTACTCCGGTTCCGGTATCTGATATCACGATATCCAGATAAATGCTGTCCGGTCTGTCGCACTCTTCCGGAGCGATCTTTCTCCAGTCCACTTCAATGCTGATCGAACCTTCTTTGGTGGTCTTTGCCGCCCTCTGATACAGATTCATCAGGATCTCCTTCACCTTATCACGATCACCGATCAGACCATTTGGTATATCATCCTCAATGCTTACCTTTAAGGCAACCAGATCCCGGTTGATCATTTCCTTAAACTGAACTGCAAGCTCCTCGATCATATCTGAAACCGCATATTCCTTCTCCTGCAATTCCAGTGTTCCATCCTGTAAATTCGATAGTCTGGAAATTCCATCAATTATACCAAGGATCTCGTAGCTGGAACCATATACCGTGGATAACTGTTTTACCTCTTCTTCCGTTTTTGCCTCATCATTCCGCAAAAGCATCTCGCTGATCGCAAGGATCGAATTTAACGGTACACGGATCTCATGATTCAGATAGTTCACATAATCGTTCTTTGCACGGTTAGAACGCTCTGCCTGTTCATTTTTCTTGCTGAGCTCTTCTACCTGCTCCGTCTTTTTGCCAAGCAGATGCATCACATACCGGGCTACAAATATCACTGCCACGCAGATTGCTATGATCAATACCACGATCAGAACTCTGGAAAATGGAGTCTCCCAGAATTTCAACTGTTTTACAATAACAAAAGACAGCGGTTCTTCACAGGCAACACCATCAGAATTCTCTGCCGAAAGCACAAATGTATAATTTCCGCCCTCCAGATTTGTATACTCTGCTTCCAGATTATCCGTACCCGAAACAACACGATCTTTATCGTCAAATCCATCAAGATAATATTTTACCTGAATATCCCCACGATTTACATAACTCAGAACAGAGAACTTGATCACGATTCGGTTCGTATCACCCGGAACGGTCATCTTACCATCCAGATCCGAGAACGCATACTCTTTATCATCTATCGTAACAGAAGCTATCCGTACCTTCGGTGGAACTTCATTTGTAAATACCTGATTCTGATCCAGCATACTGAAGCCGGTATCACAACAAACATAGACAACTCCATCTTCACTGATATAATTCGTTGAATTATCCGTAATATCAGAGATCAGTCCATCATTTTTCGTATATATCTCGCATTTCGGATCTGCCGAGCTCAACAGATCTCCTTCGTAATATTTCTGGATGCCACGGGAACCGAAGATCCAGAGGTCTCCTGCCTGATCCAGTATCAGATTTGCCACAGAATTCGATGGATCAACTGCACTGATCTGACGGATCACGCCCTCCTGATAATAAAGTCCATTATCTGTTCCGATCCAGATACCATTGCTTCCACCAACAATGGAAGAAACAACATTCGAATTCAGTCCCTCTGACATAGATATCTTTTTCAGATTAGATTCCATGTCTATCGTATAAAGACCGGAACCATTGGACCCTGCATATAAGGTTCCATCCTCCGCCTGATACAGGGATATGATATCTGCATTTTCCATACCGGAAAATCTGCCGTAGCTGACTGTTACCTGTTCATCCTTCAATATGGAAATACCGCTCTCGGTTCCGATCGCCATACTGCCATCCTTTAACTCAATGATACAGTTGACAGCATTACTGGTCAACAACGCGCCACTCTTATTATAGAATTTGTATTTACCCTTACTGTTCACCTTGATAACACCATAAATTCGGTAGGAACAGATCCACAGATTATTCTTTGAATCCACACAGAAATCACGGATACTTTTTCCATTTAACATTGTGACAAGATCAGAGTCACGGTCAAGAGTTCCGTCTGCATTTATGATCCGCAAGCCATCATCTGTACCGATATATAACTTTCCACAATACTCCGTAATGCAATTGACGATTGTCTCATCCAGACCATATTTCATGCTTCCATTCTGGAATTTGCTTCTGGATAACAGCATCAGTCCTTTTCGATATGAGGTCATCCAGTAGTTCCCTTCAAAATCCTGGATTATGTCACTCATCGACTCATTAAATTCCAGACCGGTGACATACTTCATTTTTTTATTTTTGTTGATATAACCAACACCATCATCCGCAAGAACCCACAATTTATTATCAATCCGCTGGATCTTATTGATACCACTCAGTGCCGCTGTTGATAATAATTCAAAATCTTTGTTCGTCGTAAGATGTATAATTGTATGACCTACCGTACCAATATACCGTTCCCCATTCTCATCTACAAAAAGGCTGTTCAGATCTTCTTCTGTGTATTCCATCTTACTGATCTTGCTTACGATCTGATCATCCTTGATATTTACGATCGTATCGTTATTCACGATCGCATATACATAAGAACGATATCCACTGATCGCTGTTACATCCGGTGCAACAACATCATCATCCGCAACCAGCGTCATTTCACCGGATTCGTAATAATAAATACCGGATGAAGTAGCAAGCCATATTTTTCCTTCTTCATCTTCATACAGTCCACGGACGGTCGTAATCTCATCCTCTGTTGAATTCGATATACGATTAAAGCATCCGTCTTTGTAAATAAATAAGCCATAGTTTTCCGTTCCTACATACAGATCCCCATTCGATGCCGCAAGAATACTGTTGATCATATAGGAACTGCTGTCGCTGTCTTCTCCCAGTGAAAATTTCCGAAACTGACTTCCATCATAACGGTACAGTCCGCTGTCCGTGCCGACCCATATGTATCCACTGGCAGACTGGCTGATGCAGTTTGCTTCCCCACTTTCAAAACCGTCATCTTCTGTATACTTGGTCTGACTGTAATCTGATGTAAAATTCTCCTGTGCAAACACAGCAAGCCGTGGTGAAAAAAGTATCATCACGGCTACTGCTATTAATATGATCATTCTGATTTTTGAATGTAACTGCTTCATAGTTTTCTTATGCACCTAATAAAAATGCTACATATCCTTTTTTAGTTTCATAAATATCTGCTTTGGAAGTGATCTCCCATGGAGCATGCATGTTTAATACGGCCACACCACAGTCCACAACTTCCATTCCATATAATGATAAAATATAAGCGATCGTACCGCCACCGCCAACATCTACTTTACCAAGCTCTGCAGTCTGATAGTATACTCCGGCATCATCCATTACCTTACGAATAGCTGCAAGATACTCTGCATTTGCATCATTGGAACCGGATTTGCCTCTTGCTCCTGTAAACTTGTTAAATACCATACCTTCACCAAAGATAGCCGCATTCTTCTTGTCAAATGCACTTGCAAAGGTTGGATCATAACCTGCAGATACGTCAGAGGATAACATTCTGGAGGATGCCAGACATCTTCTGAGGGCCAATTCATTATAACAGCCCATCGCATTCATGATCTCAGCAACTGTATTCTCAAAGAAATGAGACTGCATTCCGGTTGCACCCACGCTTCCGATCTCCTCTTTATCTGTCAACAGACAGCAGGTCGTCTTTTCTACATCTTCTGCTTCCAGCATCGCAACCATAGATGTATATGCACATACCCTGTCATCCTGTCCGTATGCCATGATCATACTCTCATCAATTCCACAGTTTCTTGCCTTTCCTGCCGGAACGATCTCAAGCTCTGCTGAAATGAAATCTTCTTCCTTTATTCCATATTTCTTCTTCAGAAGTGCAAGCACCTGTTCCTTTACGGCTTCTTTCTCTTTTCCCTTTAATGGCTTGCTCGCAAATAAAATATCCAGTTCTTCTCCCTCGATAACTTTATTTGCCTTTTTTTCCATCTGAGCACCGGCAAGATGGATCAGCAGATCGGTAACACAAAATACCGGATCATTCTTGTCTTCCCCAATGTTTACTTCTACAACTTCTCCGTCTGTCTTAGCAACTACACCATGAATAGCAAGTGGTAAGGTTACCCACTGATACTTCTTGATTCCTCCATAATAATGCGTATCCAGATAAGCAAATCCCTCTTTCTCGTATAATGGAATCTGTTTGATATCCATACGTGGGGAATCGATATGTGCGCCAAGAATGTTCATACCCTTTTCGATATTCTTCTTACCGATATTGAACAGCGCTACGGTCTTATTCATCCATACCGCATATACCTTTGAACCTTTTGTCAGCCTCTTTCCTTCTTTGATCACATCCTGAATATCTTCATATCCGGCTTTCTTTACCTGTTTTACGATCTCTTTTACACATTCCCGCTCCGTCTTTCCTGTATCCAGGAATTCACGGTAGGATTTACATAATTTTTCCAGCTTTGCAAGTTCTTCCTTGTCATAACTGTTCCATGCATTTTTATCTTTCATTTTTATGCCTCCTAAACATATAAGTCATTGCTTATACTCTTTTTTATATATATAATGGCACTTCTGCGGATCCTGTATGTCACAAGTCCGAGAATTACCAGATAGATTGCAAAGATCATAAAAGAATCCATCCTTGTAAACTTAAATAAACAAAAACCGACTCCGCAAAGGATCATGGATACCAGAATAGCAATCGCCATATTAAAGAATGCATTCAGATTGCCCCTGAGCGCTCCGTATTCATCTTCCCAGTTCAGCTTCGGATGTGTTGCATCCAGCCAGAGTCCGATATAGGTGCAGCATACAACCGATAAGAACCCGATCACAATAAAGTAAATGGCCGAAGGCACATTGATATGCATACAGATGCACAACACAATGATCGTTACTGCAACTGTGATGCCGCTGTATACCAGACTGACACCTGCCTTGATCCCGATCTGCGTCCGATAGCTGACCGGTGCATATTTGATAAAGCTGAAATGATCTCCCTCTCTTGTAAACGAGGTCGATGCAATACTGTTCATTGCTGTTGCAAAGAAGGAAATGATCAGTACCAGCAATAATACGATCAGATCGGATGCTACAAAACCTTTGGAAAGCAGCTTCTCAAATGAAGTCATAAAGTTCTTCGTCGCAGGCAGAACAAACAATGCCACCGCAAGAACCGGCCATATAATATTTACCATTACACAATATTTGCGATATGCCGGTGTCCGGTATAGTATCTTACATTCCTTCAGGAAATATGCTTTGCAAATACTTTTTTTCGCATAAGCTGCATCAGAAACCACATCTTCTTTCTTCTCTGCTGTTCCGACAGATGAAACCAGATATACGCCGCGCAGATACAGCTTGCTTCCAAGGAAAAACAACAGACCTGCCATAACCGCATTTAACAGGATGAACAGCAGGGAATATGCAATGTTGTTCGTTTCAAGTGCTTTTAAGAATACAGGAACCGTAAAGAATATCTTTCCCATGATTGCTGTAAACATATTGTTATGATTCATCAGACCATCAATATAATTGTTAATATTGATGCTGTCCATCTGAATAAACGATAATAAAAAGAGTCCAAGGAAAATAACGGTTACCAGTCCTGTCATGGCATCCACATTCCGAAACAGTTTTATCCGGCTTAAAAACGCCATACAAAGTAAGGCAAAAATTCCGCAATATACAAGTGGAAGGATCGGAAGCATCACTACTCCGACTAATGCCGTCAGTGCAGATACCGGCTTAAATCCGACAGCTATGAAGTAACCTACAAAGCCGCTGAATAAAACCATAAACTCCATAACACTCTCTGCAATATATGCATTTACAAATTTGGCTGCTACGATCTCACCCGGCTTTACCGGAAGCGGAAGCAGATGATCCAGATCCGATGAAAAAAACAGTACATTAAACAGTACCATCACCGAAAAGATCATGCCAAATACGGACATCAACTGTATGATCAGTTCTACGCCTTCCGTCATTCCTCCTGCTTCTATCAGTGCTTCTGTCATAATATATACAATAAATCCAACGACCAGACAACAGGGAACCATGATACAGAACATGGCAAGTGAACCAAGTGTCTTATATGCCTTCGCTTTTTCTCCGGTGTCCGGCATCGTCATCTCTGTATCCTTTGCCATTACTCTGGTCAAATACAAAAAATTCTTCATAAGCACTCTATTCCTCATGTGTCATTTCTATAAATATATCTTCCAGTGACTTATTCTTATGTGCGGCAACCAGACCATCCAGCGTTCCCTGATAGATATCATGACCTTTCTTGATCATGATGATATTATCACACAATTTCTCTGCAACTTCCAGAACATGCGTTGAGAAAAATACGCAGTTACCTTCATCCGCATGCTCCCGCATCATCTTCTTTAATTCATATGCCGCATTCGGATCCAATCCGGTCATCGGTTCATCTAAGATCCAGACCGGTGGTTTATGTACTAATGCGCCTATTACCATCATTTTCTGGCGCATACCATGCGAATAGCTGACCATTTGTTTATTTAAGCTGTCTTCCATACCAAAACGCCCAGCCATTTCCTCTAACCGCTTCTTACGGTCAGTCTCTGATACACCATAAATATCTGCAATGAAATTTACATATTCCAGTCCTGTTAACCGTAAAAAGATATCAGGATTATCTGCAATATATCCAATCGACTGTTTTGCCTCAAGCGGCTCTTTCCGGATATCATGACCATTGATCTGAACGCTGCCCTCTGTCGGTTTTAAAATACCGGTCAGCATCTTGATCGTTGTTGTCTTCCCCGCACCATTCTGCCCTACGAATCCGACGATCTCACCTTTCTTAATATGAAAGCTTAAATTGTTTACGGACACAAAATCTTTACCGTAAATTTTCTTTAAGTTATTGGCTATTATCATTCTTTATCTTCTCCCGGTTCTTATCTGTCACACCATCGTTTCTATCTGGTCTGTTATTTATCAAAATACTTCTTTTCATTTGGTTTTAATTATACCAAGCCCCTAATCTCTTTACAATATAAATATACCAAAGGCAGCCTGAAAATACTCTGCATAGAAACAGGCTGCCTTCTTCTTTATATGATTGTCCGCGGACATTTTACTGTTTATAAGTTGATACTGTCATCAAAATGAAAGGCATAGATGATCTTCTCTGTTACCATTCTTCCGGTAAGCTGATGTATCGTCTTTGCATACATATCAAGCTGTACATGATAACGGCTGACCAAATCCGATATCTGATCCACCCGGTCTGTCTTGTAGTCCATTAAAACCACCTGATTTTCTTCCAGAAAATAGGCATCGATCACTCCCTGAACTACGACCATATCCTTGCTGTCTTTATACTCCGGTGATATATCTTCCGGCTTCATGCCGATATAAAACTGCTGCTCCCGGTATAAGGTATGGTTCTTCTGTGCTTCTGCCATACGGATTCCGAGTGGACTGTTGACCATGTTATAAATCTTATCTGCACGGACATGCTCTCTGTACCGTTCTTCCAGATATCCATGATCAAAAAATGACCGGATCTGCTCTCTGATCTCATCCATGCTGTTTCTTGTAAAATCAATAAGCTCCATGATCTTATGGATCACAGTACCCATCTCATTTCCTTTTACAGGCTCCTCCTTCATGCGGGAATGAAGCACCGGTATTGTAAGCTCTGCTTCTGTCACAGGCGGCTGATACAGGTCAGATCCCGGATTCTCCTCTCCGCGGTGTGCAAGTCGTTTGATCTCTGTAACGGACATCTTATTTTTTACTGCCTGCTCTGTTTTATATGGGTAGGTATAATCTAAAAGTTCCTTATACTTTTCATATAACTGCAGTTCATCCTCTGTCTGTACAGCTTTTTTTTCTGACATATCTATATTTGTCCCGGCAGGTATCTGATTCTGATAGCCGGTCTTTGCAAGTACCCAGGTTGCATAAGTATCCTTTCTGCATACAATATCTTCTGATACGATATGCATAGATAACGCCGATAAGATCCAGTCCATAAAACAGCCGGCTTCCATTCTGGTGATATATGGAAGCTCCATCCGCATCTGTCCGGACGCTTCAATAAGAAAATCAGTCTGCAGCGGATAATCAAAGACTGCCTTTTCCGCTCCGGGGCCTTTTACCGCCGCTGTCATATATAACTTTTCTTTTGCTCTTGACAGGGCAACATATAAGATACGGATCTCCTCCGCCAGCTTCTCTGCATTCATGACACTGAGCATAGCCGCTCTTGCAAATGTTTTCTTCTTCGCACGGTTCTTCCGGTCAATCGCATAACCTGCCAGATAGCTGTCTGCATTTACCGTCACCGGAGATAAGGCATCCAGATTCGAAAAACGATTTGCCAGTCCACTGACAAATACAACCGGAAATTCCAGTCCCTTGCTCTTATGCATCGTCATCATCACAACAGAATCGTCATCATCTCCAAGCACCGACGCTTCTGCAAAATCCAGATCATTCGTCTTCAGCCGGTCCATGTAACGCAGGAAATTAAACAATCCACGAAAACTGCTGTCCTCATAGGTATCCGCTTTCTGGATCAGCATATCGATATTTGCCTGTCTTCGTTTTCCCGACTGCATCGCGCCAACAAACCAATAATATCCTGTCTGCTCCAATATCGAATGAAGCAGTTCACTGATACTCATATAGTTTTTATCTGCCTTCCAGCTATCCAGCATACGAAGAAACTGTCGAAGCTCCTCTGAAGCTTCTGAGTCCGGCTTTTCTGCATAATAACAGACCTTCTGATAAAAACTCGCCGTCCGCACCAGATTCTTCTCATGATCCTTGAAGTCCCGGTCATAGATACCTACAATCTCTGCAAGCTCCTGTTCCTTTACACCTGCAAGCGGTGAACGAAGGACTGCTGCAAGTGCATAATCCTGATGGGAATTATCGATTACCGCCAGCATATCAAGCAGGGTACTGATCTCGATCGCATCAAAATATCCACTCTCGCTCTCTACAAATAATGGAATCCCACGCTCCGCAAATGCTTCCTCAAAGGCTTTCGCATTCTTCTTCACACTTCGCATCAATACCGCAATATCCCGGTAAGAAACCCTTCTGGTCTCTCCGTTATCTCCATCCGGAATATAAAGTGGTTTATCACCCTTCACTAACTCATAGATCTCATCTGCGATCATCCGTGCCTCTATATCCACATTTGTTAACGACCGTATCTCTTCCGGCTGGGATTTCTCCGGATCTGCGCAATCATTCCTTACGATCAGGATCTCGGATCCATACCCCATATTATTCTTGTCCTGTCTTCCGATATGCAGCTTTGCCGATTCATCATAATCGATCCCGCCCAGATTCTCTGACATCAACGGTTCAAAGATCTGGTTGATCGTATCAATCACCTTTCCTGCACTTCGGAAATTATTCGAAAGCAGGATCTTCTGATCTTCTGCATCTTCCCGGTCAGAATATGTATTATATTTATTCAGGAACAGATCCGGTCTTGCCATACGAAAACGGTAGATACTCTGCTTGATATCCCCCACCATAAACATATTCTTCCGATCTTCTCCGTGACCTGTCACACAATTTAAGATATCCTCCTGTAAAAAGTTGCTGTCCTGATATTCATCGATCAGGATCTCACGATACCGTCTGGCAACCGTCTTTCCTGCTTCCGATGGAATCACACAGCCATTCTCATCCGTTCCTGCACACAGGATGTCATAGGCAAATTCTGAAATGTCCCGGAATTCATACAGATTCCTGTCGAGCTTCTCTTCCTTTAACCGATCCATATAGGAACGTGTCAGGGATAATAACGCTGACAATGGTCCCTTCATCATCGCACATTCTGCAAGTATGACATCTGTCGGACGAAACAATGCCATCATGTCCTTTACACTTCCACGATAGGTCTGCATAGTCGTCTTTACATACTGCTGTTTCTCCGGATCACAGGCTGCGATACGCTTCAGATTGGAAAATTTGGAAACCCGTTTATATGCCTCATCCATATCCTCGGCCTGTCTCAGATTCCGCAGTAATTCCAGATCTGAACGTATAATAGGATCATAACCTGCAGGGCCATCTGCTTCGTCTGCAATCTCTAAGCACTGTTCTGCCTGACCGATCGCTGAATCAAGCGTGTCTGCTACGATCTGCATATAATCCCGATACCATTTTAAGGTATATAATTCTTCCTTTGTTGATACTTCAAGTGCCGCTTCTGCTTCATTTATCCAACGTTCCGGCTTCGGATAACCGGAAGCGACCCGGTAGATCTGATAGACCAGCTCCCGGATCTTCTCATCCGATTCTTTTCTCGCAAAGCTGTCTACCAGTCCGATAAATTCATCGGATGCTTCCTGATATTTCTGTTCTAATACTTCATCCAATATATCATTCTTGATCAGATCCATCTCTGCATTATCTGCTATATCAAAAGAGGAATCGATCCCGATCATCTGAAAATAGTCTTTTACGATTCCAAGGCAGAAACTGTCGATCGTCATAATATCTGCCCGTGGCAGCAGGGATAACTGCTTAACGATATGCTCATCCTCCGGATGATCTTCGGCTGCCTGCTCAAGCTTATCCGCAATCTTCTCTTTCATCTGGGCTGCCGCAGCTCTGGTAAATGTTACAACCAGAACCTCATCAATATCGATTTTCTCCTCTGCCTTATTGCCATCTGCATCAACTCCCATGACCATCTCAAGAATCCGTTCTACAAGGACAGCCGTCTTACCGGAGCCTGCCGCAGCAGATACCAGAAGATTACCATGTCTGGAATTAATGACTGATTTCTGTTCATCTGTCCATGAAATACCCATCTCTGCTACTCCTCCCTGTACCGCTTAAGCTTCTCGTTATCCGGTCTGCGATATTGATTTCCGCCATTCTTGACATCAAAATGACAGATATTCTTAAACTCACAATAATCACAGCCTGTATTGCTCTTATTCTTATATGGCTCGATCGCGATCTTTCCCTCTGCGATCTGACTTCCAAGTTCTTCTATATTCTCTCTCGTCAATTCCATGATCGTCCGGATCTGGTCTGCCGATACCACATTCTCACTTTTCTTGATGTCACCATTTTTATCAAGTTTTACCGGAAGTGACTGATTGCAGGTATGATCCATCTTCTGTATCACGGCAGGTGATTCATTGACAAATCCCTGCAGCTTCATTTTCTCCATTCTCTCAGCGTCTAATTTCTCCTGATCCGAGAATTCCGGCTGCTCTGTATCGGTATCAATCTCCGAAGATTCAATCTCGATCACCGGATCATCAAAGCTGTAATATAATAAACCGGCGATCTGAATATTCTTATCGGGATAGATCATTTTTTCAATCTCATATGCGATCGCAGAATAGGTCACAAGCTGAAGCTGTTCTCCATTCAGGACTTCCTCCAGACTGAGTTTTCTGGTGGATGATTTGTAGTCGATCACCTTGATATAAACCGTTCCATCCTCTTCTTCCACATCCACACGGTCAATCTTACCATTGATGCTCATCCGGATCTGATTTGGAAGCTCAAACAGATAAGAACCGACTTCATCCTTTGCGGAATCAAAGGTCTTTTCCAGCATTCCAGGCTTCATGCTGCCAAGTCTTATATGCTTCTGTAACATACCAGCGGATGTCTGTGCCATACGTTCGATCATCTGAAGCATGTAGGCATTTCTTGCATTATCTTCAAAGAAATCTCCTGCCGATTCCTCTGCTGCACGATTTACAAGCTCCGTGACCATCAGCATTCTCTCATCTTCCGGAAAATTCTCCCAGTCATTATTTCTGGTGTCTCTTACCTGCTTAAACAGTCCTTCCATTACACTGTGAAGGATAACTCCGACATTTCTGACATCGACCTGATACATTTCCCGCTCTTTTAAACGCAGACCATATTTTAAGAAATATGCAAATCCGCATCTGGCATATAATTCAAGCTTCGATACTGATGCATGCAGATATCTGCCATATAACAGGGCGATCGTCTCCGGTGGCAGCTGTTCTGCCACGTTTCTGTATGTTCTGCCTTTATAAATGGCTGTCAATTCTCTGGCCAATCCTTTTTCCGTCAAAATTCTTGTCAGAATCCGGCTCTCTGCATCTTCGCTATCATCTTCCTCTGTCCGGAGTATCCGTCTTAATGAACGGTTGACGGTATCCGGCATACAGGAAGCAGCATCATACTCCTCTGCCTGAAGGGATGGAAAAATACTGCTGATCCTTCCAAGCAGATAAGACGGACGCATGCTTTCAAGTGATGCGCTTAATTTATGATACGATATATACAGATGATCGGATGGTTTCGTCAATATCGTATAGATATAAAACTGCTCGATATAGCTGTTCTGTTTGTCGGATGGAGCAAGCTCCAGGCCGCAGCCTGACAAAATATCCCGGTCTCTGTCACTTAGGATTCTTCCCTTTTTCGGTGCTTTTGGCACGATTCCATCATTGACCGATGTAAAGAATAACACCTTTATGTGATTTAATCTTGACCTTGTGATATCTCCGATCAACACCCGGTCAACCGTAGGCGGTACAACACCGACTTCAATATCTGAAAGTCCGGTATCCACGATCTCATAGAACTCTTTCACGCTCATCTTCGTATCGCCTAAGAGTTCCGCAATCTTATCAAATAACCGGACCGTTTTCTCAAAGATCTGACCATAAGCATCTCCTTCATTGATCCGGTTTTCTTCATATAATTCATTCTTTCTGGCTTCTAACTTCTCATACATATGGATCTGAAGCAGAAAGTCATAAAGGGCTTCCACATAATCTTTTGTGACTGCCTTTTTATCTGCAAAGGCCTTACGGATATCCCCCAACATCTTCATAAATGCCTGACGGATCTCTTCTACATTTACCGGAGAGGTCTTCTCATAGTTTTCAGATACTGCCCGGTTCCATCTGCTGTAGCCACGGACACCACGCTTTAATGCATAATTTTCCAGAAGCTCTATATCCTCAAAGGTCAGATCTGTCATACCCGCTTTTAAGAACCGGAACACACTGTCATAGGAGAAATCATCTGCCAGAACCGCCAGTACACTTCGGATCGTTTCCGCACATGGATTTGCTTTCAGACAGGCATTTGCATCGATAAATACAGGGATCTCATATTCATCCATCACCCGTTCATAGATGTGGGATGCCTGTTCCAGATCTCCCGCTACGATCGCGATATCCTTATAACGGTATCCTTCCTCCCGTACGAGCCTCCTTATCGTAGATGCGACAAATACGATCTCGTCCTGCGCATCTCCTGTCGCTGTCAGATGGATCCGCTCCAATGGCTGCTTCCATTTCTGATACGGACTACGGAACAAATTCCGCTCCAGGAAAAACAGTTCCCGGTTCTCCCCAAGACGATAGTTGATTGTTCCAGGCAGAACGACCGGAGACTCAATCTCCACACCAGCGGCTGCTGCCGCTTCTGTTAATTTCTTTATCGTAGTCTTTGTCAGATAGAATAATTCGTAGTCTTTTATATGCTCATACTTCTGATCTCTGTCATCTAATGTAAAGGAAAAGGTCAGATCATCCGCACAGGTCATCAACTTCTCAACAAGTTCAAGCTGTACCGGCGTAAATCCAGTAAACCCATCAAAATACAGCGAACTGCCACACACAAGTTTAGACTGGCCAACATGTCTGGTCAACAGTTCCACCAACTGTTCTGCCACAATATAGCGTTCACCTGCAAATGCTTCAAATTCTTCGTAAATGTGTCTGATATCCTGCATTTTACCTGCAACAACGCTGTCCTCCGGAATCTGCTCCATGATCTCATCGATCGTATCCTGCTTGATATTATACTGGAAGATCTCCGACATCATGGATTTCATCTCATCTACAAATCCAAGCTTGTCGTAATAGCTTCCATATACCTGTAAGGTGTCCTGCTGTTCACATAAGATCTTCTTGATCAGCATACTTTTTCCAAAGTCTTCCAGCACCTGTCCGGTGCTGATCCCCAGTTCATCAAATACACGATATGCCAGCCGGTTCATGCCGATCGCATCAATATTCATCATGCCTCCGGCCGGATGCATGGTAACCAGTTCTCTCTGTGCTTCCATCGTATACTGTTCCGGCACGATCAGATAAAAGTTCCGCTCCGGTTCTTTTATCGATGCCTGAATGATTTCATTGTAAATCTGTCTGGATTTCCCTGAGCCGGATGCTCCAAGTAAGAATCGAACTGACATAACGGTCTCCTTTCACTCATCTGTCAAGCAATACTCTTTTTCTGGCTTTCTCTTTGCTAAGCCATATTTACTTCAATATTGTTTTACTAACCATCTGTTCTTTGGTTATATTTTATTTTCTCTGTGAATACAATATAGTAATAATAAATGAGGGGAATATTTATATGGCATCCACAAAGCTTATCGTTTTAAAATCTAAAGAAATCATATACACGGTTATTTTTCTCGGACTTGTCGCCCTGTTTATCATCATACTGACGATCATGTTCAAAAAACCTGCCACCGTTTCAGAAACTGCTTCTTCGAATACCGCTTCTGAAACAACGGAGCCTTCTTATAACCCCGGTACATATGATTCAACTATCACGCTCGGCGAATCTACTCTGTCTGTTATGGTTACGGTTGATGATCATTCTATCCAGGATGTTGCGCTCTCCAATCTGGACGAAAGTGTCACCACCATGTATCCGCTCCTGTCGTCTTCTTTAGAGGCGATCAACACTGACCTGCAGTATGTGTCATCGATTGACGACCTCACTGTTTCCGGCGATACCAAGTATACCTCGATGCTGCTGATCAACGCCATCAAAGAGGCGCTTGCCAAGGCTGTGGTTCAATGAAATCGAACGATATATGCCTTGTTACCGTACAATCACCTGAATAGTATGCTCCTTATTTCGCAGAACGCTCTCGCTCTATCCTCGGCGTAACGGTACATAGGACAGCAAACTACGCTGTCCAAGTACCGACGATCGGACAGGTCTGCTACATAAGGACATTCTACTCAGGTGATTTGTGCTTCTATACCAAGATGCGTTATATAACATTTCTGTATGTCAGTTTTTTGTACACTAGCACACTATTGTCCCAGCCTTGGCTGCGCTGCCTTTCAATCATAAGTCGCATAGCCAAATATTTCTTTATATGCTTACCACAATATAGAAGGATGATAGGTGTAGCCGGTACGCAGCTTTGTATCAAAGACAGAGAATGTGTGTAGATATTTTTATTTGACGGCCTTTTCTCACGTCGGTACTTAACGAATCGCATAAGCGATGAGTTTAGAACCGCTACGTGAGAATAGAGTGAAAACGACCGGAAAATAAAAGATATCTACATCACATTCTCGTCCTTATACCATATCGTAACGGCTAGCGTCTAATGCTTGGTTACGATGTCGTTCCGGTCTTTGTAGATGCTGTTTGATGGCACATAGCCTCTGACACGGGACAATGGGTAGATGTTTGAATGTGAGCCGATCACGGTTCCCGGATTTAAAACGCTGTTACAACCAACCTCTACATAGTCACCAAGCATTGCACCAAATTTCTTCATACCGGTTGCAATATCGAAGTCCGCGCCTTTGACATGCACCAGTGTTTTGTCTGACTTGACATTAGAGGTAATGCTGCCTGCTCCCATATGAGAATGGAAGCCAAGGATCGAATCACCTACATAGTTATAATGTGGAACCTGCACATTATTAAAGATAATGACATTCTTTAACTCTGTGGAGTTACCAACAACGCAGTTATCTCCCACTAAAGCACTTCCACGAATAAATGCACACTGTCTGACCTCTGTATCTTTTCCAATAATACATGGACCTGCGATATAAGCAGAATCAAATACAGTTGCTGATTTATGAATCCAGATATTTTCACCACGTTTTTCATACTCTTCCGGATCTAAGCTGTTTCCAAGTTCAATGATAAAGTCCTTGATTTTCGGAAGCGCTTCCCACGGATATGTAACGCTTTCAAGCAACGGCTTTGCTGCTGTCTCTGTCAGATCATATAATTCTTTGATCGTTACCTGTTTTACTGTTTCATTATTCATTTTCTTATACCTCACTATCTTTTTCAGAATTTAATAGAAAACAATCATTCGCCCGCAAAGGACAATTTTTATCTAAAAAAAATCATTTATCCGCAAAGAATAATTCTTTTCTAAAAAGCAATCATCTATCCACAAAGGATAATTCTTTCTATTAAGCAACTATGTTCAAGGTTATTTTTTATAATATACCCTTGTTCTGTCAAATACTGTTGTAATCTGGTTCTGATTACTGATTCCCTTTACCAGATTTGTATATTTGATCACAAAGGTGTTCATCTTGTCTGTATATTCTTCTTTCGTGATCGAACCATCAGCGACACCACACAAGCCTTTTTCCCAGCTTGCTGTCAGATCCGCCCGAAGCAGTCCATTGATCGAATAATAAACAACATCATAAATGATCTCGCCGAGAAATGTCGGTGTTACAATCTGAGTTTTCTTATTCAGAGCAATGTATTTGTTATTTACAAGCTTGGTGATGATTCCATCTCTGGTCGCACTGGTTCCGATACCTGCGCCCTTGATCTGCTCACGAAGCTCCTCGTCCTCGATAAACTGTCCGGCATTTTCCATCGTCAGGATAAGCGTACCGGAATTGTACCGTTTTGGAGGTGATGTCTCACCCTCTTTGATCTCGAATTTGTCAAGTGAAAGGATATCTCCCTTTTTCAAATGTCCGATCGTCTCGATGAATTCCGGGCTGTATTTGGTATCATCCTTTTTCCTTGCAAAGCGGTTCGTGGCAACCTTCAGGTAACCTTCTTTTAACATATATTTGAAATTGGCAAATAAGAATTCATCCTGCTTTGCCAGTGTCATTGAAAGCTTCTGATATTCTGCTGCCGGATAAAAGATGCTTAAGAATCGTCTGCAAATGATCTCATACACATTTGCCGCAATCTCAGACAGTCCTCTTAACGCACCCATGCCCTGTCCGGTCGGAATGATCGCATAGTGGTCTGTGATCTGTTTGTCATTTACATACTTGGTCTTTGCGATCGTCTTATAGCTTCCCATGTTAAGAACCTCATCAGCATAGGCAGCCATCGGTGTATATCGTTTCAAACCGGATATATTCTTATAAATTTCCTTTGCCACAGCCGTTGACAACACTCTGGCATCCGTTCTCGGATATGTCACCAGCTTCTTCTCGTATAACTCCTGCACGATCTTTAAGGTGTCGGACGGACTGATCTTAAAAAGTGAAGAACAGTCATTCTGAAGCTCGGCAAGATTATACAGCATTGGCGGAGCCTTCTTTTCTTTCTTCTTCTCGCTTGCAACAAGAGTGGCTTCCATTCCATTTGCCGACAGCTTTTTCACCAGATCTTCTGCATCCTTCTTCTGCTTGAAGCCATTTTCTTTATACAGAAGCGGTGAATTAAAATACGGTGTATCCTTTACCGCTTTCCATTCTGCCTCAAATGTCTGCCCGGTAACATTTACCGTACCAACAACACGGTAAAATGGTGTCTTTACAAATTCACGGATCTCCCGCTCCCGCTTCACGATAATGCCAAGAACACAGGTCATAACACGTCCAACCGCAATCACGCATTTATCCAGTTTTAGATAATTTCTTATCACATAGCTGTATTTTAACGATAAGGCTCTGGAGAAATTAATACCCATCAGATAATCTTCTTTTGCACGAAGATATGCGGCATCGCTGAGCGAATCGTACTCTGAAAGCGGCTTGGCTTCCCGGATTCCACGCAAGATCTCTTCCTCTGTCTGGGAATCGATCCAGACTCTCCGCTTCTCTTTATTTCCAACCTTTGCCATCTGATCCACCAGACGGTAGATATATTCTCCCTCACGTCCTGAGTCGGTGCAGACATAGATACAGCCTACATCATCCCGGTTCAACAGCCCTGCTACGATCTTGAACTGCTTGCTGACATCTGGTATCACTTCGTATTTGAATTCTGTCGGAATAAAAGGAATCGTAGCCAGATCCCATTTTTTTAATTTCTCGTCATAGGCATCCGGATAGCTCATCGTGATCAGATGTCCCACACACCAGGTCACAACAGAATCTTCCGATTCCAGATAACCTGCTCCGGCATTTCCTTTTACACCAAGCACATCTGCAAACTGCCTTGCAACACTTGGTTTTTCTGCTATATATAAGTTTTTCAAATCAAACTCCTGATTCTTTTATATTTGATCAATATTACACATCACATCTTTTTATAATACCAGAAAAACAAGGTTTCGACCATAGCTTTTGTGATATCCGCACAGTAAAAAAGCACCCCGCCTTCGATTCAGAAAACGAGATGCCCTTTGACTATTTTAGGTTGTAATAAACATTTACTGTATTTGATCTTACTGCTCGAATAATAACTGCTCGTATGTAGGGAATGGCCATGCTGTCTTTGGAAGTTCTTTTTCCAGTTCGTCAGCAGGTGTTCTTACAGAATCAAATGCTGCAAATACTACGTTGTGATAGTATTTTGCCCATGCTTCGATATCATCTTCGTAATCAGCAGCTTTTGCAACAAGCTCTTCCAGTTTTACAGTTGCTGTCTTCAGCTCTGTAAGCTTTTCAGAGATTGTATTCAACAGAGATACCTGTACGCTTGGCTCGATACCAAGAGCTTTGATCTCAGCAGCGCCCTTTGCAAGCTCTGCCTGATATTCCATAACTGCCGGGATAATCTCTTCATTTGACATCTCGATCATTGTGAGTGCCTCAATGTTGATCTTCTTTGCATAATTCTCAAGCATAACTTCTGCTCTGGCTGATAACTCTGCTTTATCCATAACGCCAAGGCCTTCAAAGATCTTAACGCTCTTATCTGCTGCCAGATATGGAACTGCATCTACCATACATTTGATATTTGGAAGTCCACGTTTCTCAGCTTCTGCGATCCATTCATCTGAATAACCATTTCCGTTGAAAATGATCTTCTGATGCTCTGTCAGAGTCTTTCTGATCAATGCCTTACATGCTGTCTCGAAATCTTCTGCACCTTCCAGTTCGTCAGTCATCTTCTTTAACTGATCTGCAACGATCGTATTTAATACCATCATTGGGAATGCGATGGACTGTGTAGAACCTACCATACGGAACTCGAATTTGTTTCCTGTGAATGCAAATGGTGATGTTCTGTTTCTATCTGTAGCATCCATTGTAAATGTAGGAAGTGTGGATGCACCGGATACATAAGTCTTGCCCTTTGGTGATTCTGTAGCTTCACCTTTCTCGATGATCTGCTTAACGATGGATTCAAGCTGCTCACCAAGGAATGCCGAAATAATTGCTGGAGGTGCTTCATTTGCTCCAAGTCTGTGGTCATTTCCTGCGGATGATGCGGACAGTCTTAACAGCTCTGCATTATTATCAACGGCTGCAAGAACGGCTGCAAGGAAGAACTGGAACTGAAGATTTGTCTCCGGATGTTTACCAGGATCGATCAGATTCTCGCCCTCATCTGTTGAGATTGACCAGTTGTTATGTTTACCGGAACCATTGACACCTGCAAATGGCTTCTCATGAAGAACACATTCCAGATCATGCTTTGCTGCGATCTTCTTCATAGTTGCCATAACCAGATGGTTCTGATCGGTTGCAATATTGGTTGTTGAGAAAATAGGTGCTAACTCATGCTGAGCAGGAGCAACTTCGTTGTGCTGTGTCTTAGCAAGAATACCGTATTTCCATAATTCTTCATTTAACTCGGTCATGTATGATGCAACCTTATCTTTGATCGCTGCAAAATACTGATCGTCAAGCTCCTGTCCTTTTGGAGGCATCGCACCGAATAAGGTACGTCCACAAAGCTTCAGGTCTGTTCTCTTGGCGAATTTCTTCTTATCGATCAGGAAGTATTCCTGCTCAGGACCAACAGAAGATGTAACCTTCTTTGCTGATGTATTTCCAAATAATGCAAGTGCCTTTAAAGCTTCCTTGCTGATCGCATCCATGGAACGAAGAAGTGGTGTCTTGTAGTCAAGTGACTCACCTGTATATGATGTGAATGCTGCAGGGATACAAAGGATACAGGTTCCTGCATCTGTTGTTTTTACAAATGCCGGTGAGGTACAATCCCATGCTGTATATCCTCTGGCTGCGCATGTCTCACGAAGTCCACCAGAAGGGAAGGATGAAGCATCCGGCTCGGATTTGATCAGTTCTTTACCTGTGAACTGAAGAATAACTCCGCCATCACCTACTGTACTTACGAATGAATCATGCTTCTCGGCTGTTGTCTCTGTCAGTGGCTGGAACCAGTGAGTATAGTGTGTTGCGCCAAGTTCCATTGCCCATTCCTTCATTGCTGCTGCAACAGAATCTGCAATAGATGTATCAAGAGGTTCGCCCTTATCGATTGTGTTCTTCAAGGATTTATAAACTGCTTTTGGAAGACGCTCTCTCATAACCTGATCGGAGAAAACGTGTGAACCGAATACGGCTGAAATTTTGTTCATCATAATTTTGTACTTCCTTTCTTCTGATAAAACAAAAAAAGAAAGGTGTCCCAATGATTTGGAACACCTTTGTTCATTTCGTCTATTTATTTGATACAATATATATACTCCTTTTGATTTGAAAAATCAAGAGGAAAAATAAAAATTTTGAGGGAAAATTTTTATGACAACTATATAATATATAATCTGTATCTTTTACTGTTCTAAAATAATATTACAACAAAAATACATTATTTTACATAATCCCATATATTAAATAAATCATTATATGTAACTGTATCATCTACCCCCTCTTCAACCAATGTAACATTTCCACTTTCTATATCGACATAATAATGACATAATGCCCCTGTATAGGAACGATATAGAATCGTGTATTCAGTACTTGTTTCTTCTTCCACTAACCAATAGAATGTATGCTCTTCACTATTCATATCATTTAAAGACGGATTGTCTTCTCTGCAATATGCTTCTACTGCTTCGCATGCCATATCGGAAGTTAATTCTGACATAGTTTCTTCCGGTGAATTTCCTGTTTCTGTTTTTTCTCCTTCGTTCTCACCCGTTTCCTTTATTTCAGTTGATGATTCTGTCACTTCATCAAAAGAAATCAGTCCATTAACAATACAACTCTCTGAATACCAGTCATCTCTATATTTCTCATACTGTTCCTGCGATATGTTTTTCCGATCTTCGGTACTATATGTCAGATTCTTTGAATAAAAATAATTCAATACCTCATAGTCTTCTTCTGATGGCTCTGTATATACATCATCAATCAACTGCATATCACCAGCTTTTAAAACATATCGTTCTGTCCCATGATAAGCAGCTCCATCAGAACCATCTCTGCAAAAATAGCTACCACAATACGATACATCACATCTATCCCAACTACTTAAAAGTAATTTTGGTTTTCCGTTTACCAATGTATACAAATCATATATAAGAGAAGAGTTTTTACTTGCAATTATCAGCTCACTAGTTCCATCACCATCAATATCTTCTATCTTATAACCTGCATCCGATAAATTATCCTGATCCATTAACAAAATATTATATCCACCATATGTAAGATCACTGATTTCATACTTATAATCATCCCTTAACGCCTGAAAATCTCCGTCATTTTGATACTTTTTCCAATGCTCTATATACGAAGAAATGACTTCTGCATAAATGGATTCTGCCTCTTCTCGCTCTTTATTATCTTCCGTATCAGGCAACTCAGCAGAACCTGCTTTTCCTTGTTTTGTTTCTGATATAACCTCCTCTGATACAGCATCTGTTGTGTCTTCTGTTAATATCTCGGTTGTAATCTCTGTATCATTCTCTGATGTTATTTCTTTCTTCTTGTCTATATCTTCCCCTGAGATGCTTATCTGTTTTTTCACATTTCCTCTAATAACAGGATATGCATAATAATCATCCTCCTCAATGTTATGAAACCAATCATTTTTTCCATGTTTCTTAATAGCCAATTGTAACGCATCTTCCAATGTGTTTCCCTGTTGTAACATAGAATGCATAACACTATTCGTTATGCCTGTTGCATAACTGGCTTGAACTGTATTTTTAAATCCAAGAACAGCATCTGCACCCAGATCATTAATAAACATATCTGCATATGAATAATTTATTGCTTCTCCATTACAATCACATCCAAAAAACTGACATGCCTCTACTATTACCATGGAATCATTAAATTCTCCTTTTGTATAATATCTTTTGAAAAATGAAGGATAAATCCAATAACTACATTCTCCATCTATTCCATGAACTCTTGCAATATCATGTCTTATCAAATCTTTCCAATATTTTAATGTTTTTCCATCCGCATCAATAACAATATACGACTGACCATTATACATGATCCCATGTGTCGCAAATACATACACATCTTGTTTTTCCAACTTTTTTATTTTTTCTACAGTAATATCCCTTATAGTACGGAAATCAACTTTATCCGTTCCCCATCTGTCAGCCATATCATTTAAAAAATAATCAAACTCTGGTCCCACTGCATAAATCAAGCTCGCATTTATTTTAGTAGCTGACTTCTTGGAAGCTCCTTGCATTGCTGCCTTTTCTGTTTTTTCTAATACATTCTCGTTATTCAATGTTTTAGATGTAAAATTCTTATCTCCGTCTATCCCAAATGTTTGATCAGCCTCAGCTCGAAGAGAAATTCCACCCCATATCCCATTTTTATATATAAATCTATATACCAGCGAGTCTTCGTCAAACTGAATATCATATATGTAATCTTCTTCCTCTAACTTGTCTAAAAAGGAAGAAATCTTTTTCTTGCTTTCATCAATATCCAGACTACTAAAATCTGTCTCAGTCATAAATGTATCAATCATCCCATCCGTTGTCTGAAAGTGACTCTTATCCCGTTGTATTTTCAAGAATCCTAATCCACATATAATTCCTGCAAATAAAATGAATGCTACAATAATTATACTTATTATTTTTAACGTTTTTCTCATATTTTCCTTGTATGATTATTTAGAAGCTAATAATCATTCTTTCCTTTCATTTTAATATCGTGGTTCAATACATTCAGATACTGTGAACTTTTGATCTTTTTCATGTAGCTCTGACTACTCGCAGGAGTGTATTGCCGCTACCTTTATCTGAATTGTTTATAGCTGGATGTTGCCGGAGTAATCCGAGTACTTATTTCCATCAAGTCTACGATGATAATCGTTGGTGGATATCACGGTATCAGACTTTAGAAAGGGAGGTACAACCTCATGATTTATGTAGGCATTGACATTGCCAAACTCAATCACTTTGCCTCAGCCATATCTTCTGATGGTGAAGAACTAATCAAGCCGTTCAAATTTACAAATGACAATGATGGCTTCCAACTGCTGCTTTCCAAGCTAGATCCTCTAGACAAGGACAGCCTCATCATTGGTCTTGAATCGACGGCGCACTACGGCGACAACCTTGTTCGATATCTTGTTGCTAAGAATTACAAAGTGTGTGTGTTGAACCCCATCAAGACTTCTACTATGCGTAAGAACAACATTCGCAAAACGAAGACTGACAAAGTCGACACATACATCATTTGCAAAACTCTAATGATGCAGGAATCTCTCAGATTTGTGACTTTCTATGATCTTGATCTGATAGACTTAAAAGCCCTTGGACGATTCCGCCAGAAAACCATTAAGCAGCGAACCCGCCTAAAGATTCAGCTGACTTCTTACGTGGACGAGATATTCCCTGAATTGCAGTATTTCTTCAAATCAGGTCTGCATCAAAAATCTGTCTATTCGCTTCTCAAGGAAGCACCAACACCGGAAGCTATTGCTTCTATGCATATGACTCATCTGGCTCATCTTCTCAAAGTGAACTCGCACGGACGCTTTGATAAAGAGATGGCTCAGCAGTTAAGAGTTCTCGCACAGAAGTCTGTCGGTGCCAGCGACAGTTCTCTATCTATCCAGGTAACTCACACCATACAACAAATAGAGTTACTCGATAGCCAATTAGAAAGAGTTGAAGCTGAAATGACAGAAATAATGAAATTCAATGATTCTGTCATTATGACCATTCCTGGTATCGGATATATCAATGGAGGAATGATACTTGGTGAAATCGGTGATATACATCGTTTCTCCAGCCCCAACAAGCTGCTTGCATATGCTGGTTTGGATCCTTCTGTCTATCAGTCTGGAAACTTTCAGGCTAAGAAGACCAGAATGTCCAAACGTGGATCCAAAGTCCTCAGATATGCACTTGTTAATGCAGCTCACAATGTTGTTAAAAATAATGCCACCTTCAAGGCTTACTATGACGCCAAGATGGCTGAAGGCCGGACTCACTATAATGCCCTCGGGCACTGTGCCGGCAAGCTCGTCAGAATCATTTGGAAAATAATGACTGACAACGTGGAATTTAACCTTGATTAAGAGGTCTGGATACCTACATCATAGATTTGTTTAAAAGCACCCACCAGGGAGCCTTATTAAGGTTACCCATTTTTACCACGAAAAGAATTTATTAATTTCCAGCTAATTTAAGTTTGACTTTTCATAGCTGGTCTCCAGTTATTAAATAATATAACACCTCTCCACCCACATTCCAGATACATATTAAATATTAACTGAAAAACGAGGCAATCATGATAACAAATATTCTATATTACCAATCCTGCCTCGATTTTCCATAAACATCTACTAAACTCTGTTTAATAAAACCATACTTTCATTCAAAATTCATTTTCTCTGATTCTATCTTCTATAAAGTGATTTAACGGTACTAGCTTTTGATTTATAAATCTTACCATTTACTTTTTTATATGCGACCACCTTGTAATAATATCGGTTCCATCTATATCTTGCTCCTTTGTCCAGATAAGAACCGGTTTTTCTGGACTTGATCGTCTTAATCTTTTTATATGATCCATCGTTCATTTTTCTGTAAATCATATATCCTGAAGCATTTGATGATTTCTTCCATGTAATCCGAATTCCATTTGATTTCTTTTTAAGCTTTGTTACTTTCGTCTTCGCGGGTTTTATCTGAAATGATTTTGTAACCGTTCCCTTATAATCGCCTGTAAATGTGATCTTATATGTATAAGTTCCGATATTTTTTCTTCCACTTGGGACTGTAACAACATAATCTACACCTTTTGTAAGAATTCTGCCCAAACTATCTATTGCTTTTATAGTCGGATTTTTGATTTTTCCATTGTATTCATAAGTATTAGTCGATAAAAAAACATTTTTAGTGTTTATAGTTTCTCTAGTAGAATACTTTAATGTATAATTGCCTGTTTCGTGCCCAGTAGTATAACAACTTGGCATTAAAACAATATAATATTCGCCTTTTTCTAATGTCACATTATAGCTAGCACTATCCATAGCATACCCATCACGAAATTCTTCATCTCCATTTTTATTTAGAACTGAAATATCATACGGTACTGCTTCGCTTGAATCGTATCTCAAATATAAAACACACTTTTTGCTTATTGTTATTTTATAGATATCTTTAATATCTGTTAAGGTGAATGTACCACGAATTATTCCTTCTCTTCCCAATTTTGTTGCTTGTTGATATGTATCATTAGGCTCCATTTCATTTGCTTTTGCATCCACAAACATAGGTTTTATACAATATGAAAGAGTGGGAATATTCTCAGCATACCCATTCCATGTAAATATTTGTATATAATATGTCCCAGCACTAATATTATAAGAATAAAAACCTGTTCCAGTTCCTAAGGTATCATTATAATAAAACTCTTCACTACTAAATAACAGATCCTCTCCATTGGAATCTAATATCGTAAATCGTAACCCATCAAAATCTGTTGTTGTCGTTATATTTAATTTTCCTGAAGTGGACGTTGTAAATTTGTATATAATATCTTCGTAATCTTCATTCCCTGTTAAACCGCCATATATAGTTGATCCTAACGTAATATTTCTTATGTTAACCGACTCTAAAGATGCTTCTTCTCCACTTGTCTTTGCTTGTACAGTGTATAATGTTTTATTTATATTCGTTATACACATTATAACTACTATGGTAATAGTAATCATTATCCATCTCATTAAACTTTTCCTCATACTCATCTACCTCCAAATTATTAATTAATTAGGCGTTTGAAAAACGCCGAAATCAGTATAACTACAGCATTTTTTTATATATTTAATTTTTCCTCCTTCCATTTTTATTTATCGCTTCTCCTCTTCGGCACTCACTAAATTAAAATATATAAATTCTTTATTATATGATACATCAGCCAAATAATACCTTTTATATACCGTACTATACTGATATAAAGATATTACCGCTACTATCCCGGCTATCCAATCAATATAATTTAATATAACCATAATGTTTTACCTTCGTTTTGATATTATTTTTTTGGTGCGACATAATTCTTATGCAACGTTGGATTAACAAAACCAAAAATAAATGTTGAAGATCCAAACCATGAAGAGTTTCCACTATAAAAACATACTTTTAATTCCTTTACCCCTGATATATTAACATTTACATCTATTGGTTCTACTCCTCCTAAAATCGCATCTGTTCCATATATCATTTCATCATCTTCATTATATATTATCAACTGTGCTCCATAATTGCTCTCATCTGTACAATCTTTACTATCATAACTTAATGCAAAAGTTCCCGTTAATGTATCGTATTCTCCATTGAGCATATATGAAATAGTTACCCATCTATTGCTTGTACCAGAATTTATAATTTTTATTCCTGAATTACCACCATTTCCTAAATTATCCTTATCCTGAGCTACCCATTTATCAATCTCCAAATAATACGGATCCTCTGAGTCTTCATAAAATGGATCTATATCAGTTAAAGCAACGGGACAAAAACTATTTACTCTTTCTCTCTGTTCCTTTAATTCCTTACTATCAGGCACTACTCCTTCTGCAACTGACAAAGCAGATTTTGCATCATTATAATTTCCCTTTTTTAATGCTTTTTCTGATTTATTTATAGCATTATTTACACATGTATTTTGTGCATTTGTTATTTCAACTTCATAAGCCTGATCTTGGAAATAATCCATTAATTTGTTATATGTCTGTACGGCAGACGCCCAGTCTTTCTGTTCTTCAAATTCTTTTGCTTCATTTTCTAGGTATGTCCTATACTTTTGCTTGACATCAGCTATTTTTGAGCTAAGAGTATTATCATCATATGTCTTTTGTGCTGTTTCATAAACAGAAACAGCTTCTAAATATTTATTATCATCTAAATAAATCTTTGCTTTCTGATCTGCTATTTCTATAAACTTCTTCTTCGATTCAGCAAGTTTTGATACTGATTCGTCATAATTACTATCTCCTGAAATAACCTTCGCATATTTGCTGATTGCATCTTTATAATCTGCTTTTGAATATGCTTGCTCTGCTGCTGTGAAATCCGTTTTAGATTGTTTCAATTTACTTGTCAGTTCTTGTAAATTACGAATATATTTTTCACAATCATTATCATCAGTTTCTGATAACAAATTTGCCAGCTTTACCGATGTCTGATCATAATCAATATTTCCTTCATTGTAATCATTTACAATATCATTAGCTTCGCTAATAACATTTCCTTTCGTCATACATCCACCAGTTAATAATAAACAACATATTAAAATTAATATTCTCATCGTTTTATTTTTCATATAGTTCTCCTATCATTCTTACACACACATGTTAATAATTAAAATATATCTACATTCACACTAATCATTCCGAGAACTTTTTTATGAACGGATTATCACAATCACATACTGTTTCCAAACACTCCTCGTCCAAATATTCTGTTCCTGAATATTGTTTACTATACCCAAGATCCTTATCATCTGATAATCTCTCACACTGAGGATAAATGTATACCTCTACATCCCAATCATAAGTTTGATCATTCCAAGTAACATCTACCCAATATATAAATGCTTCATATCCATAACCAAACTGAACATAATACTCAACTTTTCCCGTATCCTCTAATTGGTATACTTCACCTAAAATATCCAATGCACCATAAGAAGGCTCCCCACTTGCTGTCAATCTGCAAACTGTCATTTGAGGCAAAACATTTGTCACTCTTGCTTCAATAATATTTTTTATTTTAGCAGGTGTTAAATATGGTGAAATATTATATATAAACTCAGCCTCAACAAAACTATTACTACTATTTAAATATTCAAATGATCTATTAAAAAAACCATGTGGTCTGTAAAACATTAAAATATTATCTACTTTCATCCTGCCTACATCATATACAACCTCTATATTAACCCAAACCTGGATATCATTTTTATGGTTTCCTTTTTTTATTGAATAATCATCTATTATGATATCTTCTATGGTATCTTCTACTTCCGCCATATTGGTATATTCCATTATTTCATCTTCCAGATTCTTTTTTATCTGTTTTTCATCAATATGTTGTACTGCATCATCATATATCATTTTTTTCGTATATGAGATGCCAAACATAGCCATTCCTGCAAGTAGAATTACTATGATTATCACTAAAAGTACTATTATTTTATTATTTTTCATCTGCAATTTACTCTCCACCGCTTGTTTTTCTTTTGCATTTAACTTACAAATTTCCTGCTGAGGAAAAGAAGCTTTTTTCTTCCTGATTTATTTCTTCTTTTTCTATAGTTTCTTTTTTTATCTCTCTATTGTATAAATCTCCTTTTAAACTGCCAGCACGCATATACCCTTTTTCTGGCTCTTCTAAATTATCCTCAGGATCCGCATAACTGTTCTGTACTCCAGCAGCAGCATAATAGTTATATACATTATTATCGATGTTATATTCAGAATATGCATCATTGTATATCGCACTTGTATCATATCCACTATATGTATTATAAATGTCAACTGTGTCATACCCATTATATGCATTGTTATATCCTTCATTTACATTAGCATAGCCATTATATGGCTCAGATGAATTATATCCACTGTAACTGTCATATGCCCCAGACATATCATATCCGTTGTAAACATTATTATATGTTCCAGTCACCGCCTTATCTTCACCGTATACATTATTATATGCTCCGTTCATATCATATCCGCCATATGCATTGTTATACATTTCAGTTGATGTATAGTTAGTATATGTATTGCTTGGACTTACATAGGTTTCTGTCACAGCAACTTCTTCCGACTGATCCACATCAGAAACCATTTTTGCTTTATTCTCTCCATATGCATATTGAAAACTTTTAAATATGATTTGATATACCTCTATTGCATTTGGGCGACTATTAGGATCAAGTTTCAACATTTTCTGGATAACTTCTCTAATTTCTTCTGGTAACGCTTTATCAACTTCTATTTTTGCCTTATCAAGTACAGCTTCATAAATGTAATCATACTTTTTCTTATTATATTGTGGCATTTCACCAGTAAGATATTGATGTAAGATAATACCAAGTGAAAAAATGTCCATCTGACAAGTTAGATAGGAATTAAGTTCAGCCATATGTATAAAGGCTTCTGGAGACAAATAAACAAGATCCCCATTCAATTCCTCGCCAAGTTTTGGAGATGCATAATCAAAAAAACTGCAATCAAAATCAATTAACTTGGCCTTTATGTGGGATTCATTTGTCACTAATATATTATCCGGTTTCAAATCAGCATGAACAATATGCTGACTATGTAACATTGCAACTGCATGTGACACGACTAAACATACCAACAAACGTTGTTTTTCTGGCAAAACAAATATATCTTGAATCGATAATGTATTACCGTACACAACTTCGGTAGTAATATAATATCTTGAATCTTGTCTGAAAAAATCATGAATTTTCACTATATTGCCATCCGAAGATGTATTGATAGCTGAATACAATTTTATCTTACTGACCTGAAATTCTTTACATTCACTTAGTCTGTCGTTTTTCTGTTTTTCACATATTGCACTATCATCTATTGGATATTTAGGTGCCAAAAATTCTTTGATAAAATATCTTTTACCATCTTTATCAGCAAATCCCCATTTAGAAAAGCCACTATTATCATTTGATAATGGCTGTTCCAAAATATATCCATTTATGTTTATTTCCTCTTTTTCCATATTTTCATCCTGCCGTTTCAACTATAATAATCTGGACTTCCTATTCGTGTAATCCATAATATACCCCTCTATAGTTCTCCCATAATCGCTGCTTTTCCTGATCCGTTGCTGATTCAAATGTAACAGCAATATTTCCAATATAATCATGTCTGTCTACATATGTCTGCTTCATCGAACGAAAACTATCATAACCAAATGCCATAAGTGAAAACGTATAATCATCCTCTGAAAATTCGCCAATGAACGAACAAATATTTTTCTTCCATGCTTCAATATTGTCTGCCTTATATAATGCATCTAAAATCAAATACTCAAACATCATGGGTGATGACAAATAGCCAAAACATCCATCTGTTGCAGCAAATAATATGCAAGGTTCATTTATTGCAATCTCTTTTTCATGCAACTCAAATTTGCCATCTGCAGTTACAATATTTGTTAAAACTCCATCATTAGAAATATTGCTTAATGCATCTTCTCCGTCTATATCATCTTCTGATATTTGTTGCAGCCCTTTTGGTGTCAGGAAAAAAGTCCGTGAATCTCCTGCCCAAATATGTTTTGTCACAATCCTATTTCTTTGCTTATATGCAACTGTACATGCAAGTGTCGTTGGAAAAGGACGTATCATTGAACCCTTCATTTTAATTCCAGTTGACCCACTTCTAGCCTCGCATGATTTCAACCAAGTAAATATCATTTGCTTCAAGGATTGAACATCAAATACACAGTCTCTTTCTATAGAATCATCAAACCAGTTTTTTACAGCTCCTCCTGTAATTCTGGATGCCAGATACGCTCCTGTCTTATTTTCCGCCATTGGGTAGGATAATGCTCCAAGGCCGCCACATCCATCACATACACATGAAATGCCACCTAATTCATTAAATTCCTCAAATCCGCTATCTTCACCCTTGCCTTCTATCATCTCTTGACATATCAAAAAATGCGTACTCAATGTGTCAATAAAATTTTTCAAACTTTCCACCTCATGACATTATATTGAATTTGCTATCGTGGCTATAATTTGTCCATACTCCAGTTCCTTTAATCCATTTCCTGCTTCCGAAGGAAAATGGATAACATTATCCCAGTTATTGGATATATCTGACCAACCTGGTTTATCTGGTGCAAATAATAATAATCTTTTTGCTCTTTGATCAACATAGCCTTCATTCTGCTTATCTCCCCACCAAGCTGTAAGTTCCTGCATAGAACCTGCCATACCCTGCGGATAATTATTCATTCTGGCTCCATATCCAAGTGGATGAGTTGATGCATCTGTCCATACAACAATAACCTGCCTTTTTTTCATTCCTTCTGTATTCCAATTTGATCTCATTGCATAAGCTAAAGCTTCAAGACCATCCTCCGGCTCATCACCACCGCCTTTGGCAACCAGACTCCTAACACATCTTTCAAAGTTCACCGCATCATCCGGCAAAGTAAAGAAATCGGTAACCATCATGGCATTATCACCATCTGCTATATAATCCCTGAATGCAACAATTCTGACACGTAATTTATCTACATTTTTTCCTTTTGCACTCATGCTCTGTACTACATCATTGTAAAAATTCAATGCATTATTTTTTACAATCTCCAGAATATTGTCCATACTTCCTGTACAATCAATACAAAAAACCATATCCACCGTATATGATATCTTATAATTACTTCCCATAGTTTTTTCTCCTTTGTATTAAAATTTCTTAAACATCTCCTCAGATGTTATAATGTTCTCCTCAGATGTTGTTTCATTCTCTATTGTGCTTTCTTCCTCTGAAGTTGTTATTTCTTCTGATATAATAAATTCATCCTCATGTGTTACTTCATGTATTACTTCAAATACATCTTCATTTGTCACAATATAGCATACAATTATATCTCCTAATGATATACTCTCTTTATCCATATATAATGACGCGCCTGTACCTGTCACATATTCCCAGTACATAGAATTTGATTTTTTCACGTACCAGCAATATTCTGCTGTATCATCTACAGTCTCTGACAAGTTAAATCCATCTACTTCATATAACTGTTGTTCTTTATCATATGATATCTTTACATCTGTTAATACCTCAGGAATATCATTAATTCTCGCATCTTCCAAATAATCTTTTACACGACTCATTTGATCCGGTTCATACTTTCCTGAATACTTAACCGCATTACGCTTCATACGATAAACATGATTATCAGTTTTTATGTAACAAGCAACAATCTCCGCATCACCTACTTCACTTTCCGCTATTTCAAATAATGAATCCTTATCCTCTGTTATCTCATCCTTTCCTGTATAAGCCGGACTTATGGAAATCCAATTATGATCTAATAATTTATACCAATAAACCGTATATTTATTTGTTAACTGTTCCGTCTCCATATGTTGAAATAATTTATCACCTTCTACAACATACTTATTGCCTTCTGGCGCAAATTGATAATCAATATATACTCCCGCAGTCTCATCGATTGAATTAATCGTATCTATATCAGAATTATCTGCCAACAATTGCTCTCCGACCTCCGGCCATTCCTCATCAGATAGTATTTCTATTTCTTCCTGCTGCGTTTCATCTTCTGTGAGAGTTTCTGTATCCGATGCTGTCGTTGCAATTTCAGTACTCTCCTGTTTTTTATTGCTATCAGTTATTTCCTGCATTCGCTCCAATTGATTTTCTTTATTCTTTACTAATTGATTTTTCTTAAATAAACCAATTGAAACTACTATACAACTTCCCAACAATATAAATACTAAGGTCATTAATGTAGCAACTCGTCGCTTCCATATAACAGCCTTTTTTTTCTGATTTGCTTTTTCTCCCGCATAACAATTAGCGCATAATACATGTTGATTGGTCAAATGTCTTCCACACTTGCGGCAAGTACAATCTGTTTCTATATATTTCACCACTTCTTTTTGTACTTGATTTCTCGCATTTGAAGGAGCTTCCATTTGAGAACCATATGCTGCAGTATTGACTTTATTATCTATACCAATTTGTTCAAAAATATTTCCATTTGACAACGCTTCCTGTTCTCTATTACAGTTTTGGCATTTTGTCGTCCCTGCCGGAATGTGCATTCCACACCATTTACAAAACATTTTTTCTCCTTTTCATACCTATATGTCTTTTATCTGCTGTCCACAAACTACACACACATCTTGATCTTTTAGTATATCTGCATCACATCTGGAACATTTTCCAATAACATTTGCATTATATATTTCTTCGAACAACAGTTTTACGTCATGTTCTTTTTTTCCTGCTTCTTCCGTCTCTGATTTCTTTTCTGATGAATATTTCATCGCATCAGAAATAACTCTCGGTCCACCAGTCATATCCAGAGAACCGCCCATATGAATATCCGTTTCATCGGGATCAATATATGATGTATCCTCTTTTCGTTTCAACCAACGAGGTATTTCAATCCATTTTCCTGTTATTTTATAATATATTAAGTTAATAATCAGAGAAATCAGCAGAACTGCAATTATACATAATAAAATTATTCCAACAATCCATATGGTATTATCATTCGATGTCCCGCTTGCCATCGTTGCAGATAATATTATCATTTCTATTTCCTTCCCATAATTATTTTAAATTCCAAATATTCAAAAAGAACGAATCTATAATATCTCTTGCCCTAAGGGAATTACTAACGGCATCATTTATACTTGAAATTGCTATAATATAAATAATTGATGCTATTATTCCAAAAACGCCCCAACCAATTTTATGCCTATCATGTTTTGATGCTAAAATAATAGAAATGAAATTTCCAACAGCTAAAATATAAGCTCCGAATAAAAGTTTCGATGCAACATCACAGAAAGATAGAAAACTGTCATATTGACTCAAGCTGCGTCCAATATTCTCTAAAAAATTTCCACTATTAATCTCTGAACCTATTGCCTGCATCCATACAACTGCTATTATCGCAATGAATAAAAATATAATTGAAATACTGGTTACAATACCAATATATATATTTACATTTTTTCTTTTTGACGTATTATCTCTGTCTTCTCCAAATGGAATTGAATGATATGTAGGAGGGATAGGCATAGATGCTGTACTCATCCTAGGCATTTCAGATCTCGGAGTCATATCTGGCAATGGCCTAGGCATTGGACCAGATGCCGTCCCAGATATCGAATCTGTTGTCGTCCCAAACATTGAGGGCGTTGTATCTTCACCAAATATTGGTGTAGACTCGGATACATTTCTAGTCGAAAAATTTTCTGCCATTATCTTTTTTTCTGGCACTGCAAATGTAGTTGGTTGTTCAAACAGATTATTTTCATAAGAAAAAGTTGTATTATTATCAATATTTCCATTTGTTTCTGTAAAATTTTCCATATGTCTTTTTTCTGATAAAGACCCTTTAAGTCTGCTTTCTGTCCTATTATTATCGTATTCCATTTCCTCTTCCTCCTTGTTGTGCTATAAAGTTTTTGCATATGTATCTTTTTTATAGTTTCACTTACATATAACAATTCTCCTCTAAAAAAAGTATATCATAGTAATTTACGAATAACCGTCCATTGCATATTATGCATTTCATATTGCTTTTTCGACAAAACAAGCGAGACGGATTTCCGTCTCGCTTGCTTCTTTTATTGCTCTACCTTTGTCCATCCTAAGAAAGTATTACTTTCAACAATCCTGTAATCATCTGTATAATCATTGTCATAAGTGTCATCACTTCCTGATGCATATCCTGCCAGTTTACTATTTAAAGTTGATTCTTTCTTTTCAGCACTACATAAATTCCACTTTCCCGTTTCTTTATCGTATACTGCCCTTACCCAGCGATCCATTGTTTTTCCGGTATCTCTGCTTCTCCATAATATATAATACTCTAATGCATCATAGTTATTTGTTATCGAAGTAACACTTGCCTCTGCAATATCATGTGGAGCAAATATTCCAATATAATTAAACAAATCACCAATTGTATATGATGGAGCATTTGTGAATTCAAATTTGACATCATGTCTATTACCAAATGCATCTTTCTCATATTCAGAATCTGAATCCGAATCATCCTGCCCATATTTTTCATAATAAAACATTTCATCCTCAAGACTATAATCCCATTTAACTATAGTATCTGTACCAAAGATATTTTTTTCTACAATTACCGGCACTCCTCTTAAATATCCCTGAGGGACTTCTACATCTACCCGTACATAATAAACAATATAATAGTCATCTGTTTTATAATAATTATCCACCGACAATATATCTACCTGACCTACATCTTCAATTTCTATATCCACAGTATGTTTGTTTGCATCATATGCTTTTCCTGATGTATGCAGTAAATCTTGTGCTATATCATACTGCTGTTTATGTGTTACCATAACAATTTCTGGAATCACACCAAAAAATACCGTGGCAACCAAAATACAAATTAATAAAACTTTTTCACTTACCCTAAATAAAGTATGTTTATCTATTTCACTCATATATAAATGAACCAAAATAATAAGAGTACAAATACAACCTATAACCAAAATAATTGTCTGCATAGTTTTTCTCCTGTAATATAATCAATAATCTAATCTTCTCCAAAAATTATCTTGTCGTGCATGTTTATAAATATCATAAACTATTCCTTCTAAACGAAACCCCATCACGCTATACATTTCCATTTCCGTTACATAACCATCTATAAGAGGTATCATCTGTCTCCCGCATATTCCATTATACCTTCAGGTAATTCTTTTCGATTTCCATCTTCTGTTATAAACGTTTTTACAGACACAGGTAAATTAACCGCTACTTTATCTCCTATAACAACAAATTCTTTTCCAGTATTTGTATCAACATATGTAGTAATATTCTGTTCACTACTATTTGTGAATATATTTATCTGACTACATCCTGTCTGTATATAAACACAAACTGCCAACACTATTCCAACGGCAATTTTGAATATTTTTTCATACTATAATTCTCACTTCCTCATTTGAATATATTTATAGCCGCACATCTCAATGACATACCTAACCCATATATTACTGAAATGTGCGGCTACTAATTAAAATAAACTATTGTTTTTGCAATCTACTACAACAAATTTTTATTGTACTTTTCCTTTGACTACTCTGTAGCGTTTTCCTTTAACCGTTACATAACCTGTCTTGTTACTCTTTTTGCCCTTAACTACATAGTATTTCTTTCCTGATTTCTTAACAATACCTTTATATTTTGGCTGCCATACGCCTTTCTTTACATACCACCATTTTCCATCTGTATGTTTTACCAACTTAGTACTATTCTTTTTTCTACCTTTATACACATAGTAGTACTTGCCGTTTGTATGTTTTACTATTCCGGTATATTTTGACTGCCATCTTCCATTTTTTATATAACACCATGTACCATCTGTATGTTTCAACAAACCTGTATAATTGGTCTGTTTTACGCCATTAATAAAGTAATACCATCCTTCTGATGTCTTTTTCATTCCATTATAAGCTGCTGTAGTAACAGTCAATATATTGCTATTATAACTCATATGAATTGACTTCTTACTATAGGTACATATACCATACGCTTTAACTAAATACTTATATGTAGTATTCTGCTTTAATCCCGATAATGTGCAGGAAGTTGTTGAGCCTCCGGCTACATCAAGTACTCTCTGCCACTTTTTACTTGCTGCATCATACATATAAATATAATATCCATTAGCACCATTCACTGAATTCCACGCAAGGCTTATTTTATTTGTCAATGCTGCTGTTATCCATACATTTGTATTATTTAAATATAACGCATATCCACCATTACCAAATGAGCCTGTAGTATAATTATTCACTGCTCTAACAAGATATAGATATGTTACACCTGATATGCAATTTGTATCATTGTATGTGTTTACATTTCCACCAGATACCGTTGCTAACTTTGTATAGTTTTTATCCGTCTGTTTCTTTCGATAAATTTCATATTTTGTAGCTCCTGATACTGTCTGCCATGATACTTTACATCCACCCTGTATTCTTGTAATACCCGTCACATTACACTTGTTTAAATTGATTGATTTCTTTTGTATCGTAAATTTTTGTGCTCCTGAATCATTTCTTTCATATAACCATACATTAGTTCCATCTGCCGATCCATAACTCTCAACATCCAGAACTGCTGATCCACATGATGCATTTAAAAAATATGCTCCTGCTGTTCCTCTGATAAACCATCTCTGTGCTGTTGCATTATTTCTTGGATACACCCATACATTTGTACCATTGGTTTGTCCCCAATTATAATCGTCAAGTGCTTTCCCCGATGCATAGTTTACAATCTCATAAGAACCATTACCTTGTCTTATAAAATGCCATAACTGATTCGTTTGATTTGAAGCAGTTCTGATCGTTACATTATCATCACTGTCAGCTGTTAAATATTTTTTTCTTCCCGTATTCATAATTGTGGCATAAAAATCATTGCCTAAATTTTGTGTTTCACTATCATAGCCATAGGTGCATACTGTTTTTGCGGTCATCTTTTGTCGATGTTCTTTATCATTATAAGGAACCGCCCAGATATTAATGCGATAATGTCCAGCTTCTGGAATAGTAAATTGATAGCTATTTGCATTTACATCACCATTTGCTCCTGTTGCACCACCAAAACATTCCTTTTGAGTATCTGTATTCGTAATAATCAACCAATAATGAAGAAAGTCACTTTGACTGCTGGTTTTATCCCATGTTATATTCATTGTCTCACCAACAGCATAACAATCTCTGTTTGTTGTAATTGTTGGTATAGTCATCTCACCCCTCGCAGTCTGATTTAATGACACCTCGTGCAATTTTACAACATATACTGCACCTGCTCCCATTCTCCATGCACTGTAATTTCTTCTATTACTGCTATGTGCAGAAACCAGTGGATTACCATTTCCATCTGTACCTGTACAAATACCTGCATGATCTACATCATTTGGAACCTTTCCGTCTACTTCAGTTCCCCATACATAGAATAATGGATCACCTTTTTTTACTTCAGAAGCTGATGGATTACGTACGATATGACTACTAAATTCAGAATTTGCTTTAAACCATTCTAATAAATAATCCGCTCTTACCCAAGCTCTTGAATATGGATACCAAGTGCCATCTGTCGCTAAACCTCCAGCGACCAGACATTGTGATACAAAATTGGCGCAGTCATTACCTTGATAATAATTATATGCCTTATTATACGAACCAACTCCTGTTCCACCTGTAGAATCCGTATAGGTCAATCCATAACTCGCTGCTGAATCCGCGTTATAGGATACTGCAGCCTCTACCTTACTTATGTTTTGTATTCCAAGCATATCATTTGGAACATAAACAATAATCATTGCAGCAGCCATTAACATACAAATAGCATTCTTCCATATCTTTATCATATGGTGTGTTTCTTTTCTTGCATTTTTCATATACATTCGTCTCCCTTCATTTATATATAAAACATTTACTTGATCACTTAAATAAAATAATTTTGCGTTCCCATAAAATATTTATTTCGTTTTCACCTGTTTTATCTTACTCCATGATGAATATACCTTTTTATTCCTTACCACCTTATATGTGCGCATTCTTACATAATATGTTTTTTTAGATTTCAATTGAGATATTTTAAAAATATTTTTCTTGTGTGTAATAATCTTCTTGTGTGATGTGAATTTTTTGTTATATGCATATTGAACTTGATATCCACTTACACCTTTAACAGTCTTTCCGGATATCCAAAGTCCCTCTTTCACACCTCTAGCACTTATATTTGTACATTTTGGTGATATGATAAATGTTTTTATAATAGTTCCCGCATAACTACCTTTACCTATTACCTTTACCTTATATATACCTATATTTTTACGTCCCATGCTATAAGAAACTGTATAATCTTTATTTTTTCTTAATACCGTTCCATTCTCATTTTCTACAACAACTATCGGGGTTTTCTTTTTTCCATTAAATATATACCGTGAAGCAGATAATGTTACATAAAAAGTTTTCTTAACATCAATCGTAGGGAGATGTGTTGGTATTGATACCGATCCTGAATCAGAACCCTTATAAGCAGGATTTTTTTCACCACAAGTCTGACAAATGGCTTGTATTTTACCATTTATATAATAACTATGCACATGTTTGCTCACATAAAACTTTACAGTATTAATACTCCTTATAAAACTATAATCATTACAATAATCTACATATGCCTCATAATATCCCTCGGGCAATATAATATTGTATGATAAACCTCGAAGATTATAAAATGATTTATATTCCTGTAAATTACTAACACTTCCTGTGAATATTCTTAATGAATAAATATTGGAATTATCAGCCTTGTTCCACGAAAATGTTGTATTTATCTTTGAATCACCTGCACTCACTGAAATATTAGAACTCTGTGCACTCGGTACTTTATATATTGCAAATTGCTGCGCGCTGGTTTCATTTTTAGTCCATATTTCTACATTTGTTCCTACAGTATTACTGCCGGACTTAACATCTAGCACTTTATCTGAATTCTTTGGTCTTATATAATATTCACCACTCCAACGGCCATAAATATACCATTTCTGATTATCGGCATTCCTATAATCAGATAAGTGTACATTTGCCCCTCTCTCAGTAGAAGATGCCTCCACACTCAATACTTTATTTAAATCACTACAATTACGTATTACATAACTACCATCTGATTGCCTCTCAAAATACCATACAGCATAACTACCTGCATATTCTGATACTATTTCTACATTATTATCAACCGTTGCTCCAACCGTAGCCCAACCATCATTTTTTATCAAATTTCCATAAAATCCTGTCCCTGTATCAATAGAGGACATAGATTCATACCAATCACTACTATCCGGTGTCTGGTTTAATGACACCTCATGCAATTTTACAACATATACTGCGCCTGCTCCCATTCTCCATGCACTGTAATTTCTTCTATTTTTGGTATGTGCTGAGACTAATGGATTACCATTTCCGTCTATTCCCGTACAAATACCGGCATGATCTACATCATTAGGCACTGCACCTGCAACTTCAGTTCCCCATACATAGAATAAAGGATCACCTTTTTTTACTTCAGACGCTGATGGATTACGCACGATATGACCGCTAAACTCAGGATTTGCTTTAAACCATTCCAATAAATAATCCGCTCTTATCCAAGCTCTTGAATATGGATACCATGTACCATCTGTTGCTAAACCTCCGGCTACCAGACACTGTGATACAAAATTGGCACAATCATGCCCATCAAAATTACTATATGCTTTATTATAGTTTCCTGTTCCATAACCACCTGTAGCATCCGTATAGGTCAATCCATAACTTGCTGCCGAATCCGCGTTATAGGATACTGCAGCCTCTACCTTGCTTATGTTTTGTATTCCAAATGTATCATTCGGAATATAAGCAATGATCATTGCAACAGCCATTAACATACAAATGGCATTCTTCCATATCTTTATCATATGGTGTGTTTCTTTTCTTGCATTTTTCATATACATTCGTCTCCCTTCATTTAATAACTCTGCAAAAATACTTTCACTTTATTTATAAAACCAATTCCCAATTAGTTCTAATAAAACAGCATATTAGACCTATACACTTTTTTGTAATCAAGCTGCTTGATTTTGTTTCTACACTTTCATAAAATAATTAATTTTAATGACAATATATACATAAAAGAGCTTTTTTCACTTGAAATTGCCTACGTTATATTGGCATTAGCTTTTACACTTTTCCAATTCATACAATTTTTTAACTTTTTGTCCATTTGTTTTAACTAATGTCCATGTATATTTATAATTCTTGCTATCTTTAAAAAAATGTTTAATGATAAAAAAATTACCTACAGGAATAATTGTTGTTGTTTCATTACCATAAGAATGATGATTTTTATATTTCTTTAATACGCATTTTTCTCCACTACTTGTTTTTTTCTTAATAATTCTATACCAGTCATCTGTATAATAGACATTATCCTTTATCACATATGCTGAATATGCATTACGGTAATTATTTTCTCTCGACATAAAACTTTTGTCTTTCACTAATATTCTGGTATAATAATTTTTTTTATTAGATGTATATATTTTAGTTGTATTATATTGTTTGAAAAAACTTTTCTTGCTGATAGACTTTTGTTTAAATTTATCTACCGATATAGCATAATATTTTTCCCTATTATCACTAATAAATTTTGTTGAATAATAAATTATTCCATCCGAGATAAATGATTCATAAATATAATTTCCTTTCATATAAAAAGAAGCTATCTTTCTTTTTCTTTTACCATTCAAAGAACTCTGGTACAGAGTAATTCGTCCAGGTGATTCCATGTTATTCAGATAATATATCTTATTGTTATTTATAAAGTAATTAGATATCTCTCTATGTACTACTTCTTTTTTATTAGTTTTAATATTAATTCTTGCTACCTCATAGTACGGATAATCGTCTACAACATACGTTATATAATACAAATATCCATTCACATATGTTAAATTTTCTATTTTACTAAACACCCTAATATTCTTTGTAATAGCTGTATTCTTGTGGGTTCTAATATTATATGCCCGAATTCCTGATGTACCATCTGCAGTTGTATTACATACATAGTAAATTACATTTCCTATCTGCACCGCTTCCGTATTGCTCCCTATTGTTCTTTGTGCATTAGTTTTAGCCAACACTTTAATATCCACAAATCCTAATACAACACATATTATCCCAAACATTAAAATTATTTTTTTACATTTTTTCATATATATTGCTTCCTTTTTTCATCTACAATATTATACTTCTAAAGATTTATAGTTTTGTTTTTTCCAAATATTCTATTTATTAGTTTATCATAAAACAAGCGGGCATAACCGTTCCTTGCAAAATTCGCATTTTTCATTGCATTTTCGACAAAAAACAAAACAACCCGACATCCCTCTATCCAATTGACAGAGTTCATATCGAGCTGCCTCATGTTTTATATTATTTTGTTACTTAATTCGATAACTATATATCATCCCTCTTTAATGAGATACCTTTTCGTTCGTTTTCTTACTTATACCCCTTCTCCTTCTCATACTCTATAATGAAATCCCGGTTTGCAAGCTCATATTGATTAAATACTGCTGTGTCGTCAAAATCATCCGGCTCGACCGTTCCATGATACCAGCTTTTGGAATTGAAATATGCCTGATAATCGGCGTCTTTGAACTTTCTTCCATGACGGGCATACAGTTCGTTACATGCCAGACGGATCTCATCCGGTGTTAATCCATCCAGATCATCCTCTGTCAGATATTCACTGTCACTATATGGAAGAATGTAGTCATCGGAAGAATCATCTTCTGATGTTGGATTATAATAAAACGACTCATACGCTCTACCGCTATATTCACATTCATCCTCCAGATTGTCCACACTTAACTGACGTGGATAATAGGATGGTCCTGCAACAGAATATATCTTGCCAACTACGCACAACTCGCCATCCTCATCTACATATGGTACCGCATCCCTCACATTGGATAAAGCAACCATCCAGTCATAGGTTTCTTTCAGAAAAGAATCCGTACCTTCCATATCCTTATATGTATTGGTAAAACAACTATCCATTGCATCCTGAACGTTTTTTTCATATGAATCTTCATCGATATCCAGATAAGCCAGCACGTCATCCTTTGAAAGAAGTACATCTTTACGAAGATTGATCGTATATACATAAAAATCTGTATATTCATTTGCATCAAAATCCACCCGCACAACTACTGACAACAGATCCTGATAAACAGACCATTCGTATCCGATTGCAATACATCCTGTACTATATTCTCCCGCTTTCGCCATATAATCATTTCCGAGCTTCTCTATCTGTGTATTTACATTTTCACAGGCGGTACTGTCATAATTTATGTATGGTAAGTGGTATACAACCTCCCCATCTTTCGTCTGCACTTTCCCGGACATTTTCGAATCAACAACCATGTGATCCGAATACGTTTCCGGCATTTCACCGGTTCCAAATCCCACTTCTTTTTCTTCCGGAAGTGCGGATGCCTTGCCGTCTGATCCTGCTGCAGAAGAAGCCTCCTCTGATGTTTCCGTGTCAGCACCTGTATCCGTACCGGTTGTTTCATCCGTTTTTCCGGTTTCTTCTGTCACGGTTGTTCCGGCCTTTTTGCTGCTGCCATCAGCATCTTTGTTTAAGGAAAAACTGCACCCCATGAGGCTGCCTGCCAGTGCCATACTTAATACTATAAATCCTGCTTTTTTTCTCATCCTTTTTTACCCTCGTTTCTCATTATTTTTTACGCAAAAACCGCTTCTATTTCAACCCCAAGCACATCCCCAAGCGTTTCTGCCACCTTTTCTGCGGCATAAAGTTTATAATACAGTCTGGAATCCTGTTCTCCCATCTGGAAATATCCATCGATGATCGTATCAGAAACAGCCACTGCATAATATACTTCTCCCGGTACACTATCCTGATTGTTTGGATCAATATTGCCCGTTGTACCGGTAATACCGATTCCAATATCTGCACGATATGCCTGTTTACAGGCTCTCGCCATTGCCCGCGCTGTTTCTTTGGAATAGACACCATAAGTTTCTATCACAGCTTCCGGAACACCCTGCATGATCTTTGCTTCGTTGGAATAGGTTACAAATGCCCCCTTTAATATTGCAGATGCCCCTTCAGTATCTGTGATCAGGGAAGCGATCTGCCCGCAGGTGATACTTTCCATGGTTGTGATCGTCATTTTCCGGTCGATCAGACAGCCTGTCAAGTGCCTGTAATTATTCCGTATTACCTTTTCCATCTGTTCATCCAGTTTTTTTCCTGCCATTTATCCTTCCACCTTTGTTGCCTTTATTTTTAAAATCCACCATTCTGATAAGCTCGTGCAATTACATAAGATGGCTCGTAATATGCGCTACAATTATAGTTATCAATTACATCACAGATGGGGTCATTATAAACTCGTACAATTCCGTCTACCTCACTTTCATCAGGCAGCCCTGTATCATAAATAAGCCGCAAATAAACTTTTCCCATTTGCAATGGACTTGGTATTTTTTCTACTAAGTCAACATCAACATTTGTAACATCATTTTCTCCGTTTTTCAGCGCATATTCTTCAATCCAGTCATCCTCTACCTGCAATGGATTCTCCGAATGAAGTACATTTGCCACACTAAGCAAATGCTCCAGATTCTTCTTTCCAATTTGATTTACTACATAACGATTTTTCTGGTGAATCCTTCTGGCAACCCTTTCAATCATATAACATACAAAATAAACATCATCTTTCTGTATTCTTTCTTCAGGAAAATATATGTTGTTCATTATATGCTTTCACTCCCTTCAAATCTTAGAGTTTGCAGAGCTCGTTCTGTGCAAAATACAATCTGATGTGTGGGATATTTAAATTTCACCAACTCCCAAAATGCATCTTTACTTATGACTTTTGCCATATAATCTTCTACATAATCCCATACCTGATCATCTGCCATAGGACCTTCTACTATATCATACGCATGTTCTATTCCCAATCTGCAATCTACAACAAACTGTAGCCAATCTTCTGTCATTTCTTTAAAAGAACATACATTCAAATTCATATCTTCTCTGTAACTATATCTGTTAACAATTGATTTGCCTCTTTTGGTATAGGCCCATCGCTTTGCCTGTTTTTCAATATTTGTACAATAGAATCCATATCCAAAATCTTTATAATGTCCATTTATCATAATTCTAGGATTTTGTACAACCAGATTACTACCATGGTATAATATCTGTTCCCTCACTATATACAAACCTCCTGTCCATATCTTCCGTATCCAGCGTCATATTTATTATAATATATTCACAAAAGGATTTCCACAAGTGGAAATCCTTCTGTCATTTCTATTTATTCTAGTTCTTCTCCACCACCAGGATCTCCTCGCCGTTCTTCACCTTTCCTGTCTTTACCGGACGCAGTTTATAGCCATCCGGAAGCTCTGTTATAATGACAGGGGATATTAAGGATGGCGCATGCTTCTTCAGATAAGGAAGATCAAGCCGCATGATCGGCTGTCCGGCAGCCACTGTCTGTCCGGTCTCAACCAATGCGTCAAAGCCTTTGCCATTTAGCTTTACCGTATCGATTCCGATATGGATCATCACACCGATTCCCTGTTCCGTTACCAACCCTATGGCATGCTTCGTGTCAAAGACAAAAGCAACTGTTCCGGCAACCGGTGCAGTTATTTCAGAATTCGCTGGCAATACAGCGATTCCATCACCCATCATTCCACTGGAAAATGCCTCATCCGGCACCTTCTCCAGTTCACATACCTCGCCTGTAACCGGACTCAATATAGAGACTGTATTATCATCCATATGCTTTTTCTGTCTATTTCTTGCATTTCTTCTGTTCTTCTCTTGGCCTGCAACGACATCCTCTCTTTGTCCTCCCACGTCTGCAATAACCGCTTTCTCATCATCCCCCTCCAGATAATCTTCCAGATTGGATTTGATCACGGACACCTTCGGACCATAGATAACCTGTACGCCATTTCCTTTTTTCACCACACCGGATGCTCCGCTTGCCCGGAGAATATCTTCTTTTACAAGAGCTGCATCATATACCGTACAACGCAGTCTGGTTGCGCAGCAGTCAATATCCGATATATTTGCCTTGCCGCCAAGCCCTTCACAGATCAGCCTGGAAGTCTCCATCTGTGGGCTATGATTCCGGAAAATATCCGTATTCCGGTCATTGTCTGATCCCTGCTCTCCGGCATTTTCTCCATGCTTTCTGGCATCTACATCACTTCGACGATATAATTTTACTTCGTCATTGTTATCTCTACCCGGTGTTTTCAGATCAAACCGCCGGATCAGATAATAGAACAATACATAATATACGATAAAATAACCGATACCGACAATAACGATCCAGATCCAGTTCGTCTTTGCATTTCCTTGCATGATGCCGAACAGGGTAAGATCGATCAGACCGCCGGAGAAGGTCATTCCCACACCGACTTCAAACATATGCATCAGCATATAAGCAAAGCCTGCCAGAATACAATGGATTCCATACAGAGCCGGTGCAACAAATAAAAATGTGAATTCCAGTGGCTCTGTAATACCTGTGATCATGGCTGTAAGGGCTGCGGAAAGAAGCAGTCCGCCTGCTGCCTTCCGTTTCTCCGGTGCTGCTGTTTTATACATGGCAAGAGCCGCTCCCGGCAGGCCGAATATCATAAGCGGGAATTTACCGGACATAAATCTGGTGGCCGATACCGCATACTTTGTAACAGATGGATCCGCAAGCTGTGCAAAGAAGATATTCTGCGCTCCTTCTACAACACGCCCGCCAACCTCCAGCGTTCCTCCGACCGCAGTCTGCCAGAATGGTAGATAGAACACATGATGCAGGCCAAATGGTATCAGCAGACGTTCCATAAATCCATATACCCAGGTTCCTGCATAGCCGGAATTTAAGACCAGATCACCTACTGTATAGATGCCCTTCTGGATCGCCGGCCAGATAAAGAACATCAGAATACCAACTCCGGTATATACCAGTGCTGATATGATCGGAACGAATCTGGAACCACCAAAGAAGGACAACACCTGTGGCAGTTCAATCTTATAAAAGCGGTTATGCAGGGCAGCCACACCAAGGCCTACCAGAATACCGCCAAATACACCCATTTGCAAAGATGTGATACCGCAAACAGAAGTAACTGCCCCTGCAAGCATTGCTTCCGTACCACCATTTATCGTGATCAAGGCACTGATCGATGCATGCATGATAAAGAATGCAATAGCTGCTGACAGTGCAGCGACCTCTTTCTCCTTTTTTGCCATACCGATCGCCACGCCCATGGCAAACAGGATCGGCAGATTGGCAAATACCACATTTCCTGCCTCGCTCATTACTTCAAATACAGCAGCAAATATCGTTCCCGGTCCAAGGATCCGCATCAGCCCATATGTTTCAAGCATGGTTTCATTGGTAAAGGAGCTTCCGATTCCAAGCAGCAGTCCAGCTACCGGCAGGATTGCGATTGGAAGCATAAACGACCGTCCAACCCGTTGTAATATTCCAAATATTTTATCTTTCATATAAAAAATCTCCCTGTTTCACAGATACATTCATACGAACTAGTATCTGCAAAACAGAGAGAATCATTCTATTTTTATGAAAAAACTTCTTCTTTGTATGGTCTTCCGATCTTTACGACTTCTCCATTATCCAGAGTTACGGTTGATCTTGAATAATGCTTGACGTGCTGACGGTTGATAATACAATTACTGTTTACACGGACAAATACCTTTGGAAGATTTTTCAAAGCATTTGTCAATGTAATATACTGCACATAATCACCTCTTGTTGTACAGTATCTGGTGAGACGATCATCTCTGTGAATACAGATGATCTCCGAAGCTGAAAAAATATTGATCGTTTTACCATAGCAGACCCGGATAAAATTACTTCTGCTCATATTCAGACGCTTGATTGCCATATCAACGGCATGCACCAGCTTGATATCCCGGTTTCGCTTCATAACACAATTGCAGTGCTCCACGTCATAGATATCCCAGCCATCCGGAATATGGTCTGCATAAAATATAATCTTGCAATTTGGAACAGAACGATTGATGGCTCTGGCCAGACAGATCCCGTTATATTGCAGATTGTCAAATACGATCTCCGTGATAAATATATCACAGGAAAAGGTACTTTCTTCTACATCTATAGACGCTTCTTCCGGCAGATACAATTCAAACTCTACATTATCCAGATCCATACGGGATTCTATAAAATCCTTCACAGCTTCCACTTCATGCATAGATGAATCACATATACCAATTTTCATTTGTATAACACTTCCCTCTCATTTGAATGCCACTTGTAAATTTTAGTATATTTCTTAGACATATGCAGTATTATTGTTAGTTTTTACATATAATAGAAGTGTCACTATCTGTTTCTTTTTTGATATTTATTAGAAAATACTTAAAAAGAAAAGGAATACCATCATGACACTGAATTATAAAATTATAGGATCACGCATAAAAATACGCAGAAAAATGAAAGATGTCACCCAGGAACAGATGGCGGAAGACCTCAATCTGTCTGTAGGTTTTATCAGTCAGCTTGAACGTGGTATCTGCAAAGTGAGTCTGGATACGCTTGCAAATATCACCGAATATCTGGATTGTACTTTTTCTGATATTCTTGAATACAATCAACATTCTGAAAGCTATAATCAGTCGAAACTGAATGCTCTTTATTCATCCTTATCCCCTGAAGACCAGCATGTTATGCTCAGTCTGATGGAGGCTTACACAAAACACCGCTAATATCCGGAAATTAGAATACCATAAAACAGACTAAAAAAAACATAGATTGTCAATTCTACGTTTTATCATGCATAAATGACATGTGCAACTGACATTTCTGCTTTTTTTCTGCATAATTTACATCATAATAACAAAAACTCCGACCATCAGGATCCATACTCGAATCCAGATAACCGGAGTTTTTATTATGTTTATTTTATTATTCTTTCGAATCTGTTATTTACTTATCTTACGGAAGTTCTTCTTACCACGTCTTACGACAATTCCGTCTCCATCAAACTTCTCTTCCGGAATTGTAACTGAGATATCAGGTATCTTGTCACCATCAACAGCAACTCCGCCCTGCTCTACTGCACGTCTTCCTTCATTTCTGGAGGATACCAGACCGGACTTTACAAGTACAGATACGATGTCGATCGCACCATCCTTGAAATCATCGGCTGATAATGTAACGGATGGCATATCAGCAGCAACACCCTTGGAGAATAATGCTCTTGCACTCTCCTGTGCCTTTACTGCTTCTTCTTCGCCATGAACCAGCTTTGTAAGTTCAAATGCAAGGATCTCTTTTGCTGTATTTAACTGACTGCCTTCCCAGCTGTCCATCTTGTCAATCTCTTCCAGCGGAAGGAAGGTCAGCATACGGATACATTTTAATACATCGGCATCTGCAACATTTCTCCAGTACTGGTAGAACTCAAATGGTGATGTCTTGTTCGGATCAAGCCATACAGCACCCTTCTGTGTCTTACCCATCTTCTTGCCTTCTGAGTTCAGAAGCAGGGTGATCGTCATAGCATAGGCATCCTTGCCAAGCTTTCTACGGATCAGTTCTGTACCACCAAGCATGTTGCTCCACTGGTCATCACCACCGAACTGCATATTACAGCCGTATTTCTGGAATAACTCATAGAAATCGTAGCTCTGCATGATCATGTAGTTGAACTCTAAGAAGCTTAACCCCTTCTCCATTCTCTGCTTGTAGCACTCTGCACGAAGCATATTGTTAACTGAGAAATGCGGGCCAACCTCACGAAGAACATCTACATAATTCAGATCCAGTAACCAGTCTGCATTATTTACAAGAAGTGCCTTACCTTCTGAGAAATCGATAAAACGGCTCATCTGCTTCTTGAAGCATTCTACATTATGAGCGATCGTTTCTGTTGTCATCATCTGTCTCATATCGGTACGTCCGGACGGATCACCGATCATAGCTGTACCGCCACCGATCAGGGCAATCGGCTTATTACCTGCCATCTGTAAACGCTTCATCAGGCAAAGCGCCATGAAATGTCCTACATGAAGACTGTCTGCAGTTGGGTCAAATCCTATATAGAAAACAGCTTTTCCATTATTTACCAGCTCTTTGATCTCTTCTTCATCTGTTGTCTGGGCAATTAATCCTCTTGCCACTAACTCGTCATAAACCTTCATTTTTTTCCTCCTGTAACAGCATCCGCTCAGATGCTGACCTCTTATATCATAATTATTATCTACTTATTTATTCTGTGCCCGGATAGCTGCGGCAAAATATATGTCTCCGATCACTTTCCGACCATTATCCATCTATAATACACATACTCCGTGATTATACAACGAAATACAACACTTTGACAAGACCGTGTTTCAGTTTGCTTTTTTCAGACTGTTTCTGCGTATTCCTGCTGCTATCGCCACAAATAAAAACAGGAACGGTGTCGTGATCGGCTGCTCTACATTGACGAACGCCTGTGTGATATAAGAAACGATAAGCATCAGAACCGCAAGCATCACCGGTTCATCCTTCCAGGTTTTCACACAGTTACGGATCGAAGTAATGATCAGCCCCACATAAGTGATCAGGCCAAAAGCTCCCATCGTGACCAGATACTGCAGATATTCATTATGCGCACTGTCATAAACCGTTCCGGTTACTGCCAGCATCTCATCATAATACCGGGCAGACATCAGCGCATAGATGCTTTCATTTCCATTTCCAAATACCTGATCAACAAATGGCAGATCCTGATAGATCCGGCATAATCTCGACCAGATGAAGCCTCTGTAATCTCCCCAGAAATCATCAAATACGAAGATCTCCCAATGGTTGATACAGCCGATAACTGTCACGATGATCCCTGCTATGAGCAATATTCCTGCTATGAGCAAACGGGATAATGCGGATCTTCCTGTATTATATTTCTTCTTTGATAACCATATCGCACACAAGATACCGATCACACAACAGACAGTCAATATGTCTCTTGCATCCACCAGCTTCGCCAGACCGGACAGCTTCTCATATCCCCTTCCGGTTTCTGTCGTGATCCACGCCATGATTGTATAACCGGAAAGAAAGGTGGTACAAACAGTTACAAATTCTGCAAACAGGCTTCGTTTTAATGCGAAAAAGAGTAATATCACCCATGCTGCAGCAAGTCCCATATATGCACTGTCACTATTTGCCGCGATCAAGGCGGCTCCGCCCAACAAAAGGGCTGCCATATAGCAGATCCGGAATGCCCGCTTTTCTTCGATCAGATACATACCGGAAAAGAACGCAGCACTGATGCAGACAAAGCCAGCAAATATATTGATATTTCCAAAGGTGGACAGGAACATCGCCTGCTGATCCTCTCTGATATGTGACAACAGATGAAACACATCAATATCCAGGTGTTGTAAGCTTCCCATCAAAAATGCAAGTCCACTGATAACAGAAAACACCGGTGCCAGGATCTGCTGCCATTTATATCCGCTTCCAATGCCAATATAAAGCACAAGCACAAGCACCAGAAATTCCAGTCCGCAGCGTCTTCCCATGGATCCGGTGTAGGCTGCCATTTTATCATCTGCCATGATCCATGCAAGTGTGCCTGACAGCACAAAGGCTCCCATCCAGATATCCGACGCCAGAAAATTTCTGCCTCTTCCCGTTTTTTTTGCAGCATCCGTATGCTCTTCCATATGATCCGTAAATCCGAGTATAAATGTCAGACACATCAATATCCCATAGATCAATACTCCATTTTTAAAGAAATTGTATTTTGTGATCGTAATATCCATATATCCATCATGAAGAACCAATGGAAAAACAACAAACATGTACAGCAGGAATGCAGTTGTAATGCTTTCTTTAAAAATATGAAATGCCGCTTCTTTTTTAAGATCGTTCATTTTTGAAAAAGCCGGCTTTTGATCTCCGGCTTTTTGTTTCTTATTTGTTTTTGTCATTTTCTCTCTTTACCTTTATTCCTATAGCAATGGTGACAGGAGTCTGAGGAAGGCATCCACCAGTGTAATTCTGGACATATGCTCCTTACACCAGTCCAGTGTGATCTCTTCGGATTCCCTCATCGTTGAAACCATATCGTACTTCACTTCTGCAATGATACTGGAATCATATACCAATACACCACATTCAAAATGATGATAAAAACTTCGGTTATCCATATTGATAGAACCGATCGAGGTCAGATTATCATCCGTCAGGATACATTTGGAATGGATAAATCCCGGTGTGTACTGATAGATCTTCACGCCGGCACGAAGCAGCTCTTTGTAGCTCGACTGTGTCATACGAAAGATCATCTTCTTATCCGGGATAGCCGGTGTTACGATTCGGATATCGATGCCTCTCTTTGCCGCAAGCTTTAATGCTGTCATCATCTCATTGCATACGATCAAATATGGTGTAAAAATATATACATACTCTCTTGCGTCATTGATCATCTGCATATATATGTTCTCGCCAATCGGCTCTTTCTTGAGCGGATTTGTCGTATATGGTTGAAGATATCCATCATTCAAATGCTTCTTCTGCTCTGTTGGACGATAGCTTAAGATATGCTTATCTTCATTTCGGATACTGTTCCACAGCTGTAAAAACAGGATTGTAAAACGCCATGCAGCATCACCTTCCATACGGATACCATTATCCTTCCATTTGCCATAAGGTGCTTTCTTATTTATATACTCATCGGATAGATTAAAGCCGCCGGTATAGGCAACCTTACCATCCATAACCGCGATTTTCCGATGATCCCTGTTATTAAAGATCGTTGCCAGAAATGGTACCACCTGATTAAATGCCATACATTTGATCCCATGGCTCTCCAGCTCACGCCAGTAATACTTTGGCACATAAAAGACTGAGCCGATATCATCATAGATCAGGCGGACTTCCACGCCCTCTTTTACTTTCTCTTTTAAGATCTCAAGCACCGTATTCCACATTTCGCCCGGATTGATGATGAAATATTCAAGGAAAATATACTTTTTTGCCGATTTCAGGTCATCGACAAAATCCGGCCAGACATCTTCCCCCATCGGATAATACCGGACATCCGTATTCTGATATACAAGCGAACCTGCATAATCTTCTGTATATTTGAACAACCGGTATGGCGGCTGCCCCTTTATCACATCACTGAAATATGCCATATTTGCATACAGATCCGTCTCGTAGTCCCATTCTGCCGCATGCTTCATATATTTCTCTAACTTCTTCGGCATAATGATATGTCCATAGAGCAGATAAAGCAGACCACCGAGGACCGGAAACATCAGGATCGGAACGATCCATGCCAGTTTAATTGACGGATTCACATCCTTTAATAACAGATGCATCACAGCTATAAAACTTAACAAATGCAGAATAGCCGCCACCAATACATAGTATTGCTGCAGCTTTAATACTTCTACCATAAAAAAGATCAACTGTGCCGCTACCAGCAGACATGTAATTACCATTCGACTAAATAACCTGTTCAATAGTTTCTTCATAGACAATTTCCTTCTTATTAATTTATGACAGGACACAGTAAACCGTGCCCTGCCATTTTATCTTTTATCCCGTATTTCTATTTTACTTGATCGAAGTTACCTTATATCCGGCTTCCTTCACTGTATTCTTAATCTCTTTATCGGATAACTCGCCACTTAAAGTAAGCACCGCCTGCTTCTTCTCATGGCTTACCTCCGCTTCTGTTACCTGTGGAAGTGCCTCAAATGCTTTCTTCACTCTTGCCTCGCAGTGTCCACACATCATTCCTTCTATATACACCGTCTTATTCATCGTACCAGTCTCCTTTTCTATCTTATTATTTCCCTCAACATTTTTTGATACCATTTTTTGGTGTATTCTGTATTTACTATTATTAACATATATCTTCACGAAATTCAACCGTAATGCATTCATTACTACACAAAAACTGGAAAGGCTCATGGCAAATGCTCCAAACATCGGGTTTAATTTCCAGCCAAACATCGGATACCAGACACCTGCGGCAAGCGGTATTCCGATAATGTTATAAATAAATGCCCAGAACAGGTTCTCTTTGATATTTCGTATCGTTGCCATACTTAACCGGATTGCTGCAGGAACGGTTCGAAGACCTTCCCGCATCAGTACCACATCTGCCGCATCGATTGCAACATCGGTTCCGGCTCCGATCGCCATACCGATATCCGCACGGGTTAATGCAGGGGCATCATTAATGCCGTCACCAACCATGATCACACGGTGCTCCTTCATCAGTTCTCTTACTACCGCTTCTTTTCCATCCGGCAGTACATCAGCAATCACGCGGTCAACCCCTGCCTGTTTACCGATTGCTTCTGCTGTCTTTGCATTATCTCCGGTTAACATAACAACTGAATAATTCATCTCTTTTAATTCTTTGATCGCAAGGATTCCATCCTCTTTGATCGTATCTGCAACTGCAAGGATACCGATCAGTTTATTCTCATCGATTGCCAGATAGATCGGGGTCTTGCCCTGTGAAGCTAATTCTTCTGCCAGTGTCTTATCCACCTCGGATAAGGTTACATACTGGCTGATAAATTTTCCATTTCCACCAAGCAAAATATGATCTGATATCTGAGAATGGTTCTGTCCTGCACAAAATCCTCTTTCATTCTGTGAAACCGCCTCACTGCTTAATCTACAGCGGAGTCCATTTCCCGGAAGCACCTGAAAATCTTCAATCTTCTGTGGCTTGATCCCTTTCTGTCCGACATATTCCATAATGGCTTTGCCTATCGGGTGCTCACTGTATTGTTCCAGACTTGCTGCAAAGGTAAGCAGGTCTGTCTCACTGTATCCATTTCCCGGAACTACATCTACCACTTCCGGCGTTCCATTTGTGATCGTTCCTGTCTTATCCAGTACAACCACATCTGTTTTTCCTGTCATCTCAAGTGCTGCCGCATTCTTAAATAGGATACCTTGCTTTGCTCCGACACCGTTACCTACCATAACGGCAACCGGTGTTGCAAGTCCAAGTGCACATGGACAACTGATCACAAGCACCGATATACCTCTGGCAAGTACAAAGCCTGTGCTCTCTCCTGCAATGATCCATACAATAATAGTGATCAAGGAACAGATCAGGACAGCCGGAACAAAGATACCGGATACCTTATCTGCAATCTTTGCGATCGGTGCTTTTGTTGCTGCTGCATCACTGACCATCTCTATGATCTGGGATAAAGTCGTATCTGTACCGACTCTGGTTGCCCGACATTTCAGATAACCGGATTTATTGATCGTTGCGGCAGATACCTTATCTCCTTCTGCTTTATCGACCGGAAGACTCTCACCGGATAAAGCAGACTCATCAACCGCACTGTTTCCTTCTATAACCACACCATCTACCGGAACACTGGATCCCGGACGGACGATAAATACCTCTCCAACTACCACATCTTCAGCAGCAACTTCCTGTTCTTCTCCATCACGAAGAACAAGGGCTGTTTTGGGTGCAAGCTTCATTAATCCCTTTAAGGCATCTGTCGTACGACCTTTGGAATATTCCTCGAGTGTCTTACCAACCGTTATAAGTGCAAGAATCATCGCTGCCGATTCAAAATAAAAATCATGCATCAAGGTCATAACACGGTCATTATCCTGCCGCATCACGGCATCTGTCATTGCAAATAATACATATGTGCTGTAAATAAAGGATGCGCCTGAGCCAAGTGCTACTAATGTATCCATACCCGGTGCTCCATGGATCACACCCTTAAATCCATTAATAAAAAACTTCTGGTTTACAACCATGATCGCAATTGCAAATAACATCTGGATCAGTCCCATAGCGACATGGTTATCACTGATAATCGCCGGCAGTGGCCATCCCCACATCATATGTCCCATGGAAATGTACATCAGCGGAATTAACAGAACGATAGATGCGATCAGCCGGACCTTCATCTTGTGCAGGGCTGCATGATTATCCAATTCATCTGCATCCGCTGCCTGCTTCTTCCCGACATTCTTCCGGTCTTCTCCTGTCATCAGACTGGCTCCATATCCTGCCTTTTCTACTGCTTCAATAACTGTCTTAGGATCAGCATGTCCTTCTACTGTCATCGAATTTGTAAGCAGGCTGACGGTACAACTGTCAATCCCTTTTACTTTCTTCACTGCCTTTTCTACGCTTGCGCTGCAGGCACTGCAGCTCATTCCTGTTACGTTATATTTATCCAATTCATTCACCCTCTTATCAAGCTTTTATCATGTGCTTCGCACATTCTATGCCTTCATTATATCTTAAACACATTTTTATTATGTTTCATATCCAAAGCAATCATACGAACATATTCTCATACGATCTTCCAGACAGAAAATTTCTATGTGTTTATTTCATTAATTTCTTAATGGTATCTACCAGATCATCCACCGTATCTTCTTTTCCTGCTTTGATATCCTCGATCACACAGGTTCGGATATGCTCTGCAAGAAGTTCCTTATTAAAGCTGTTCAATGCAGAATTGACAGCGGCAACCTGTACTAATATGTCCGTACAATATGCATTCTTTTCCAGCATTCCCTTGATTCCCCGGATCTGTCCCTCGATCCGGTTCAGCCGGTTCATCAGCTTCTTATATTCACCTTCTGTTCTCTGTTTTGTTTTATGACAATGGCAACATGGTTCTTCCATTCTTGTCCGCTCCCTTCTGTCTGTTTCCTGAATTTTTTCATCCATCTGTATCTGTACATTTATTTTTGTATCCAATTTTAATGATCCCGGATACGATATTATATATACCCCATAGGGGTATTTTGTCAATACCAAAACCAATAAAAAACGCAGGGCAAATGATAAAAAATATCACTCGTCCTGCATCTTTATAGTCTGGCGTCGTATGACACCTTATTTTCCTGTAGGATTGTATTATTCTACAACATCATCCTCTAACAGACCTTCGTCGTCAATGATCCCTTCATCGGATCCATCCTCTATCTCATCTGATGAATCATCGGATCCGTCATCACTGCCATCTGATGAATCACCGGATCCGTCATCACTGCCATCTGATGAATCACCGGATCCGTCATCACTGCCATCTGA
>ERZ772821.127-NODE-127-length-75734-cov-57.370988_pt1 | contig 75734 bp, 71 predicted proteins | sample MGYA00580859_ERZ772821 | MGnify/ENA primary metagenome ERZ772821 (study PRJEB29015, sample SAMEA2737674) | human gut metagenome | biome: human gut; feature: human-associated habitat; material: faeces | place: China | collected 2012 ...
TCGTAGGCGCCATCACGGAAAAGAAGCAGGCGGAGACGCTGCAAAAGCTCATCGACCAGGCTCTTGCCGCCGATATGGGCTGACAAACGAATTTATCTGGAGGGATACACCATGTATCGGAGAGTATTGCCGCTTCTGCGCCCAAGACTTGAGTGGGAATAAACATACCGTCCCCTGCCCGGTATCAGAAAATCTGGCCGGGCAGCTTCTTTTTCTCCTTTGGCGGGAAACGCGCCTCGAATGCTTCAAAGCCTTCGGGATCCCTTTCAGCCACAAGGTAGCTTTCGGGGTCGTGATAGGTGCCGGTTATGCTATCGAGAAAGCCGGCTTCCAGCTCCTTTATGAGGAAATATGGAACTACCGTGTCATCGGGATCGGCATCGGCATAACGGATGCCTTTTGTGCTGGCCACGACAAAGCCGGACTTGCCGTAGAAGTCTATGTTGCCTGTGATGGCCAGCGCCTTTGCACCCATATCGCGGGACTTTTCCATCACAAAATCCAGCTCAGGCACAAAGTCCGGCGCGCTGCGATAGCAGTGCAGAACATAATGCTCTGCGCAGCCGGGGCGGTATACGTTCCAGAAGGATTCGCGCGTAAGGTTTTCTACGGCGGGGTAGTCGGCCGGGGTCTCGTTGCGTATTATTATACTCATATCTATATCCTTATCTCCTTGGGTTAGTTTTGTTGAATTTTGCTATGCTCTTGAATTTACGCTCCTTTGCGGCGCGGCCGCCTGTGGGGCCGGCTGCATAGGCGTTTTCTAACGCCAGCTTTTCATAAGACAAAAAGCGCTCCTCTGACAGCTCGCCCCTTTGCAGCGCGGAACGCACTGCGCAGCCGGGCTCGTTTTTATGGGTGCAGTCGCCGAAACGGCATCGGGCGGCCAGCTCCTCTATATCGCTGAAGGCTGTGCTGAGGCCAATGGAGGCGTCCCATATGCCAAGCTCCCGCATGCCGGGAGTGTCTATCACCGCCGCGCCGTCGGGAAGCATCAGCAGCTCCCTGTGGGTGGTGGTGTGGCGGCCCTTGTCGTCGTTCCTGAGGCCGCCGGTATCCTGCCTGTCCTCGCCCAGCAGCCGGTTGATGAGGGTGGACTTGCCTACGCCGGAGGAACCTACGAAGGCAACCGTCTTTCCTTGGGAGATATAAGGCAGTATCTGGTTATAGCCGTCCAGCGCCATGGAAGAAGTGACAAGTACATCTGCCCCGATAGCGATGCTGGCGGCCTGGGCGGCCTTTACTGCGGGATTATCGCAAAGGTCGGCCTTGGTAAGCACCACTACGGGCAGGGAACCGCTTTCCCACGCAACGGACAAGTAGCGTTCCAGGCGGCGCAGGTTAAAGTCGCTGTTCAGCGACATGCAGATGAATACGGTGTCAATATTAGCGGCAACAGCCTGCTCCATCCTGGCTGTGCCTGCCGATTTACGGAGAAATAGGCTTTTACGGGGCAGCACACGGTTTATAACGGCCGATCCGCCGTTTAGGGCTGCCATCACATAGTCGCCCACAACGGGGTAATCCGAGGGGGAGGCTGCTTCATGCTGGAATTTACCGGATACCGACGCCAGCTGATCCCCTTCGGCGCTTATGATGCGGTACAAGCCCTTTTCCTGGGAAACTATCCGGCAGAGGGAAAGCTCAGGGTATTGGATGCTTTGCTCCAGGTACCATCAGTTGACAAGAGCACACAAGCCCTAAAGGTTTGTTTTGGGGCGCTCCTGCGTTCTCGTCGCTTGAATTACCTCCAGTAGTACTGCGCTCCTCGGCCTTGGATCGCCCTCAAAGCAAACTCTTTAGGGTCTTTGAGTTTTAGAAGTCAAAGAGTATGGCAGAACAAGGAGGACGAGTGCAGAAATACTGGATGTATTTCAAATGAGGACGACGCGGTTATGCCGTGCTGTTTGGCTCCTAAAACCTTGTGTGTCCTTGTCAACTGATGGTAGTGTGCAGGTATAAGGGTGAGCTTCATATGTTCTTTTCCTCCCTCAGCCTGTTTCCGGCTTTTTCCAGATAGCTGTCCGCGGCGGCAATTATGCCGTCCTTGGCCTCTGCCCCGTCATATACGCTGTACATCAGGAACATAGGCCCATAGAAGCCCAAGGCTTTTTCCATAGGGTCGGCGTATCCGAGGCTGCCGAAAATATCCGCCACATAGCCCAAAGGACCGGAGACCAGATACTGCTGGTACAGCCTGCCCATCTCCGGGCTGCGGTACTGCTCAAGCGTCAGCATTCTGCGAAAGGAGGAAGCAAAGCTGTCCTGTGTCCAATACCGAAGCTGCGCCTTGCCGTATTCCACCAACCGGTCTACAGTGACCCTGAGGTATTCCTCCTCCATATTGGAAACAGACCCCGTGGGCATTTGAAATTCATTTGCGCGCTCGGCGTCATGCCGCTCCATGCGGCTTAGGATGCTGTCAAAAATATCCCTCTTGTTTTTATAGTGCTTATACAGCGCACCTTTCGTTATGCCCAGCTCGCCCGCTATGGCGCTCACCGGCACAGCCTCGTAGCCGTCTCTGGCGAACAGGCCGAGAGCTGACAGCAGAATGCTCTTCTTCGTATCGCTCATGCAACCTCCGTGTCATGTTATAAATAAAGTAAACAATCGTTTACATATATTATGATAAACGATCGTTTACTTGTCAAGAGAAAATTTCCGGGGTTTTTCGATAGAGAAGGCCGGAGCATAGCCCCGGCCTTGAACAGTTGAATGGTTGAATAGTTGACGCGGATTAACGGCCGTACTGGCAGTCGTTGTTGCCGGAACTGGTGATCCACATTTCAAGCATGTTGATGGGGTCGTTGAAGTCGGCGATCCAGCCTTCGCGGGCGAAGTCGAAGTTGCCGTTCTTGCGCTCCTGGAGGAATACGTTCCAGTCGCACTGCTTGATGGTCATGTCGATGCCGATGGCGGCCAGATCCTGCTGCATAGCCTCACCGATCTTTACATGGCTGGTGGCTTCGTTGGTCAGATACTCGAGGGAGATGGGGGTCTCGGCGGAGAGCATGCCGTCGTCGCCGAACTTGTAGCCGGCAGCCTTCAGCAGCGTGCGGGCCTTCTCGAGGGTGCCCTCATAGTCGTTGTTGATGGCGAAGGGATCAAAGTAGCCCTGCTCTACCAGGTCGGTCTTGAAGATGCCGCCGTTGCCGTCCGCCATGCCGTAGGGGATGAAGGAGTTAGCGGGCTTCTGGCCGCACTGAGCTACGTTCTCGATGATGTAGTCGCGGTCGATGAGGATGGAGAAGGCCTCGCGCATGCAGGCGGCCTGCTCGGGGGTCTTATCGGCAAAGAGGGCGCTCTTGCAGTTGAAAGCCGCATAGTAGGTGCCCAGAGCGTCGATGATGTGGAACTCGGGGTTGACGTCCTTCAGGGAGGCGATCTCATTGGTGGGAACGGTATCGATGAAGTCTACGTCGCCGGCGTTGTAGGCGGAGTAGATGGCGGTGTCATCAGCGGAAAGCATGAACTGGAGCTTGTTGACGGTCACCTTGTCGGCATCGTACCAGTAGGGGTTCTTCTCATAGGTCATGGAGGTGTCGTGGTTCCACTCGGTGCAGACAAAAGCGCCGTTGGAAACGAAGCCGGCATCCTGGCACCAGCCGCCGGGAGAGGTCTGCCAATCCTTATAGGCCTCAACGGCAGCCTGCTTCACGGGATAGAAGGTGGGGAACGCCATAAGGTCCTCGATGTAGGCGCAGGGCGCGGTGAGGACGAACTCGAAGGTGGTGGCATCCTTGGCGGTCACGTTCAGCTCATCGGGATAGCCCGCGAAGCCGGCGAACATATAGCCATAGTCAGCTGCGGTGGCGGTGGCGGCGGCGCGCTTCCATGCATACTCAAAGTCGGCGGCGGTCAGGTCGGAGCCGTCGGACCACTTCAGGCCCTCGCGCAGGGTAACGGTGTAGGTCAGGCCGTCGTCGGATACGGTGTAGCCGGTGGCGCAGGCGGGAACGGTCTTGCCCTCGGCGTTGTAGGTGTAAAGGCCAGAGAAGGAGTTGGCTGCCAGGCAGGCGCCGTCAACGGTGCTGTTGAGGGCGGGATCCAGGAAGTCAGGCTCGGAGGCCAGGTTCAGACGCAGGGTGTCGGAGCCGTTGCTCATGGTAGCGTACATGAAGAACTTGGTCTGGAAGAGGTTGGCGTAGATGCCGTCCACATAGTCCTTCTGCATATACAGGTCGTTGTAATAGTAGAAGGGCAGTATGCAGTAGTTGGACATGAGGATATCCTCGGCCTTATGCATGAGCTCGGTACGCTTTGCGTAGTCGGTCTCAGTCTTGATCTGGGTGATCAGGTCGTTGTACTGGGTCCAGTCGGCAGTGGGGTTGATGAAGGCGTCACTTACCAGAGAAGCAGCGTCCACATCTTCTGTGGTGGCGGGAGTCTCCTCGGTGGTAGTGGGCTCGCTGGGAGTTTCAGCAGCAGGGCTGGAGCAGGCAGCAAATACGCCGCAGCACATCACAGCGATGAGAAGCAGTGCGAGTACTTTTTTCATGGTTATTCCTCCATTTTTTTTATTTAGTAAATACCCGGAAGGGTAAAATACTTTTGAAGTTATTTGTTCCAGCAGGCTACCATGTGGCCGCCGCCCCGGTCGGTCAGCTCGGGACGCTCCATGGCGCACTGCTCCGTAGCGTAGCGGCAGCGGGTGCGGAAGGGGCAGCCGGAGGGCATATTGAGGGGGCTGGGAACGTCGCCCTCGAGAACTATGCGGTTCTTTTTGCGGGCGGTCTTGGGGTCGGGTATAGGCACTGCGGAAAGCAGGGACTGGGTGTAGGGGTGCTTTGGATCGGACATAAGCTCGTTGGCATCCGCAAGCTCCACTACGTGGCCCAGATACATTACCGCTATGCGGTTGGAAATATGCTGTACGACCAGCAGATCATGGGCTATGAAGAGATACGCCACGCCCAGCTGGCTCTGAAGATCCTCGAACATGTTGATGACCTGCGCCTGAATGGATACGTCCAGCGCGGATACCGGCTCGTCGCATACTATGAATTTGGGGTCTACGGCGAGGGCCCGGGCTATGCCTATGCGCTGGCGCTGACCGCCGGAAAACTCGTGGGCGTAGCGGGTGGCATGCTCGGAGTTAAGGCCTACCAGCTCCATAAGGCTTATTACCTTCTCCCGGCGTTCCCTGCGGTTGGCGCAGAGGTGGTGTACGTCGAGAGGTTCGCCGATTATATCCTCGGCAGTCATGCGGGGATCCAGAGAGGAATAGGGGTCCTGGAACACCATCTGCATCTTGGCGCGCATTCGTTGAATGTTCTTTTTTGTGACTTCCTCGCCTTCAAAGCGCACTGTGCCGCCGGTGGGGTCGTACAGGTGAAGCAGGGAGCGGCCTACGGTGGTCTTGCCGCAGCCGGACTCGCCTACAAGACCCAGTGTCTCGCCGGGCTTTATGCAGAAGGATACGTCGTCAACGGCCTTGAGCGTCATGTTCTTGAAGCCGGAGCGCACTTGGAAATACTGTTTCAGATGTTCAACTTCTACGAGATATTCGCTCATATTATTCAGCCTCCTCAACAGTTCCGATATTATCGCGGGTGTTTATCCAGCAGGACGCCCTGTGGGACTCGTTGATTATGCGTTCCTCGGGCACCTGTTCAAGGCATATCTTCATGGCCTTGTCACAGCGGGCGCAGAAGGCGCAGCCCTTGGGCATGTTCAGCATGTTTATGGGGGTGCCGGATATGGGCACCAGGCGTTCCTTCATGTTGGTTATGTTGGGTATGCTGCGAAGCAGGCCCCTGGTGTACTCGTGGCGGGGATTATAGAATATCTCGTCGGCAGTACCCCGCTCGCAGAAGCGGCCGCCATACATGACCACTATCTCGTCGCACATTTCGGCTATTACGCCCAGGTCGTGGGTGACCATTATTATGGCCATGCCCAGCTTTTTCTGGAGGCTCTGCATGAGCTCCAGTATCTGTGCCTGTATGGTAACGTCCAGGGCGGTGGTGGGTTCGTCCGCAATGAGTATATCCGGTTCGCAGGCCAGCGCCATGGCTATCATGACACGCTGGCGCATACCGCCGGAAAGCTCGTAGGGGTACTGCTTGAGGCGCTTTTCGGGTTCGTTTATGCCGACCAGCTTCAGCATCTCAAGGGCCTTTTCCATGGCCTCATGCTTGCTGCTCTTTGTGTGCAGCAGTACCGCCTCGGCTATCTGGCTGCCTATGGTGAATACCGGGTTCAGGCTGGTCATGGGATCCTGGAAGATTATGGAGCAGCACTTGCCCCGGAAATCCTGCATCTTGGATTCGCCCCAGCGGGATATATCCTCGCCTTTATAGAGTATCTCGCCGCTGGTTATACGGCCGTTGTCGGCCAGTATCTGCATGATGGAGTAGGCGGTGACGCTCTTGCCGGAGCCGGATTCGCCCACTATGCCCAGCACCTTTCCGGCGTCCAGATTGAAGGATACGCCGTTTACCGCCTGGACCTCGCCGTGGTCGGTGGTGAAGGAGGTGTGCAGGTCTTTTACGCTAAGAAGATGTGTAGTATTTTCGCTCATGTTTATCACCTCTTCAGCTTAGGATCGAAGGCGTCCCTCAGGCCGTCGCCCAGAAGGTTCATGGAGAGAACTATAAGGCAGATGGTAAGCGCGGGGAACACCAGCTTATAGGGGTAGGACTGCAGTCCGTCGCGGGCGTAGTTTGCGAGGGAACCCAGCGAGGGCATAGGGGCGCGGACGCCCATACCTATAAAGGAAAGGTAGCTCTCGGTAAATATGGCCGAGGGTATCTGCAGGGCGGTGGTTATGATTATGACCGATATGCAGTTGGGCAGAATGTGCTTTCGGATTATGCGCCCGGAGCCTGCGCCTATGGACTCGGCGGCCAGTATGTAGTCGTTCTCCTTTATGGAGAGTATCTGGCCCCGGATAAGGCGGGCCATACCTACCCAATACAGAAGGCCGAATACCAGGAACAGCGATATCATGTTGGCTCCCAGCTTGTTGAGAAGGGAACCTGTGGGGAAGTGTATCAACTCGTCGAATACCACCGCCAGCAATATTACCATCAGCATATCGGGCAGGGAGTAGATAATATCCACTATGCGCATCATTATCAAGTCCACTTTACCGCCTAAATAGCCGGATATACTGCCGTATATGACGCCGATTATCATGACTATGATGCTGGCGAAGAGGCCTACGCAGAGGGATACGCGGGTGCCGTATATTACGCGGACGAAATAGTCGCGGCACTGCTCGTCTGTGCCGAAAATATGGGGGAAGCGCTGGCCGCCCTGGGCTATGTACTCCTGCTCCATCTCGCTGTAGGTGAAGGGAGCCATGTTTTTTGCGCCCTTATCCCGCCTGCCGTTTACGGAAAGTATCTCGGAATACTTATAGGGTACGATCATGGGCGCAACTATTATGGTGATTATGATGAGAGAAAGTACTATAAGGCTGCCCACGGCCAACGGGTTCTTGAAGAGCTTGCGCATACCGTCCCGGAAGAAGGTAGTGCTCTTGCTCATAACGTCCTGCTGCCGCTTTTCCTCTTCGGTGGCGGGAGCAAACTTATCAAGGTCTATCTGCATGCTCAGCGGGTTCTTTTTGGGAAGTGAGCTGTTGTTCTGTTCCAAGAGTATCTGCCTCCTTTCTTTAGTCGTAATTGATGCGGGGATCCACCAGCTTATACAGCAGGTCGCATATGAGCGTCGCCGCTACCATAAGGGTGGCAAGGAAGATCGTGGTCGCCATTATCATGGTGTAATCCCGGTTGGTTATGGCGCTTACGAACTTGCTGCCTATGCCGCCTATGGTGAATATGGTCTCGACTATCATGGAGCCGGTGATTATGTAGGCGATCTGCGGGCCCGCATAGGTTATCACGGGAATGAGGGAGTTCCGCAGGGCGTGCTTGAATATAACGGTCCACTTGTGTACGCCCTTTGCCTTTGCGGTGCGGATATAGTCCTGACTAAGCGCGTCCAGCATGCTGGTCTTGGAAAGACGGGTGATGTAAGCCATGGGGTACGCTGAAAGCGCTATTACCGGGAGCACATAGCTGGGGTTGTTAGGGCTCCAGACGGGCACCCAGCCCAGCTTTATACAAAATACAAGCAACAACAGGGTTGCCAATACAAAGCTCGGTACTGCCGTAAACAGAGTAGAAAGGAATACTATGACGCGATCCGGCCATTTGTTGCGCATGAGCGCGGCAATGCTGCCGAATACCGTTCCGCATATCAGAGCGATGGATATGGCGCGAAGGCCGACCTTGCAGGATATGGGGAAGGATTCGGATATGATGCTGCTTATCTCGCGGCCGTTCTTGAGGGATACGCCGAAGTCGCCCTTGAAAAGTTCCTTGATATAGATGCCGAACTGCACCAAGAGGGGTTTATCCAGGTTATATCTGGCGTTTAGCGCGGCGATGGTGGCCGGGTCGAGAGCCTTTTCACGGTTGAACGGGCCGCCCGGAATGGCGTGCATAAGGAAAAATGTGATTGCGCATATTATGAATACGGTGAGAACTGCAAGCAGGAGGCGCTTGATGATGTATTTTGTCACATTCTTCCCTCCTTTCTGAGTTATTATTTTTTACCGACTGTGTATTTATTTATTATAATATTGACGGCGTTGCTCGTCAATATGTCATTTATGTGGCAAAGCGATAAATCCCCGGCCCCGCCAAGGGGGAGAGGGGGAGAGTATGCAGATGGGAGGCAGAGGAAAGAAAAAAGTGGCTTAAAAGCCACTTTGTGACTGTCGAAAAAGTGGCTGAACGCCACTTTTTCGAGCTTTTACGGGTTTTGCCTCTCGCATTAGCTCCCGGGCGGCAAAACCCGCAAAGTACGAAAACCTCTGGGTTTTCATCCGTTCTGACGCACATGTCGTCAGAGCCGGATTAAACATAAGGGGCTGCGGCCCCTTATCAACCCCGGGGTTTTTTGACAGACTGAAAGTGGCTTAAAAGCCACTTTTTAATTATTCGTCTTTATAATATGCGTTGATTTTTATTCCTCAGTGTGCTCGCCGTCGCCTATGTCGAGGAACTTTATCTCGTTGCCGCAGGCCCGGACGAACTTGATCAGGTCGTAGCGGTGCATGGCCACGGTAGCGTCGCTGGTGAGGGGGTGGCAGCATACCATCTCGTCCCGGAGGATATCCTTGTCCACTACCAGAAGGGTCTTGTGCTCCTTGTCGTTCATCAGGGCAAGAGGGGTGACGGCGCCGGAAACTACGCCTAGGTTTTCCTGCAGCATTTCGTCGGTGCAGAAGCTCAGGCGGGATACGCCCAGCTTGCGGCTCACCTCGGAGGTCCTGAACTTCTTATCGGCGCGGATGATTATGATAAAGAAGTTGGTCTCGGTATGGTCGCAGGCGTAGATGTTTTTAAAGTGCTTTGCTCCAACATCGGCGCCTATGCCTTCGCAGTCCTCCATGGTCTTGGCCAATGGGTGCTCATAGTAGTAGTATTTAATGCCAAGCTCATCAAGCTTCTCAAGGGCGGGTTTTGCAGCTTCTCTCATAGTTCAATAGCTCCTTTCTCATAAAAAAGCTTATTATAGTCAAAACGAATATCAACTTTGACTATTTTACCACAGAGCAACTGCGTTTGCAATCTGAAGCTGAGCTGTTTTTTAGGGCTTGAGCCGCCTTGTAATAGGCACTGGGCTGTGGTATCCTTTTTTCATGCACAAAAGGGGGGGCTGTCTCATGAAAAAAGGAATGCTTATAACTAACGGCTTTGTAGGCGAGGAAAGCTTCAAAAGCCTTTTCAGGGCCCTTATGGAAGCGGCTGAAAAGGAAAACATAGCCATAGAGCAGCAAAGCAACGACAGTCTGCTTTTCGATATAGCGTCTGGAGAGCCGCTTTTCGATATAGACCGATACTCCTTCGGCATATTCTGGGATAAGGATATAATGCTGGGACAGATGCTGGAAAAATGCGGCCTGCGTCTTTTCAACAGCGCCAGGGCTGTTGCCCTCTGCGACGACAAGGCGCTGACCCATGCGGCGCTTTCAGGCAGGCTGCCGATGCCCAAGACGGTGCCGGTGCCCCAGACGTACAAATACGTAGGCTACGGAGAGATGGCCTTTTTGAAAAGGGCGGCGGAATATCTCGGCCTGCCGCTGATAATCAAGGAATGCCGCGGCTCCTTCGGCAAGCAGGTATATCTTGCGGATACGGAGGAACAGGCGGCGGAAATAATACGCTCCCACGAGGCCACGCCCATGATAATGCAGCAGGCGGTCAGGGAAAGCTTCGGGCGGGACGTGCGCATATACGTAGTGGGCGGAGAGGTGATGGGCGCCATGCGGCGCAGCAACGACCGCGATTTCAGGGCCAACATAGCCAATGGCGGCAGTGCGGAGGCGTATGTGCCCAGCGACGAGGAAAAACACCTTGCGCTGGAGGCGGTAAGACTGCTGGGGCTGGACTTCGGCGGTGTGGACATATTGCATTCACAAGAGGGCCCGCTGCTTTGCGAGGTAAACTCCAACGCACACTTTGCGGGCATGGAAAAGAGCACCGGAGCGGATATTTCCGGGGCCATAATGCGGTACATAAGGAGTGAACTTGAAAAATAAGCTTTCTTTGCCACAGGATAAATGGAAAAGCCTGCGCGCCTGGTAAGGTTAATAAAATGCCCGTTTCCGTTAAAAAAATATAAAAACCGGGGTTGGCAAGCGGCGGCTCATATTTTATAATAAAACATATAAAAAACCTCAATAAATAAGAACGCTCGGCCTGATCGATTTTCATATTTTTCGGAGGACAGATGCAGGAAAACAAGGAACATCACCGAACAGGTATAACTGAAGCCATAGCCGAAGATGCCATCCATATAATGGAGGGCGACGAGGCTATAATTCACGATCCGCCGGAAAGCCACAGGCTGAGCAAGACGCAGCATACGTTTCTGACGGTGCGCAACATATTCGTGGTAATAGCGGGCGGGCTGTTCATATTGTCCATGCTGCATATAGAGCCCATATATCATTACTGGAACGTACTGAAATTCGTGGCGTATATACTGGGCGCAGGGGCATACGGCTCGGAAGTTATAGTGCTGACGGACGGCTGGCGCAAAAACCCCGGCTTAAAGGAGATGCTTATGCCATACATGTTCGGGGTGCTGTATGTGCTGCTGGGGTTCAGTTACCTTCTGGGAAATCACTGATAAAACGAATAATGGAAAGGGACGGATAACCGTCTGCAGCCTATCTGCCGGTTGGGCGGATGGGCATTTTTTTGCAAAAAAATAGAGCCGCCGGCGTCCGGCGGGGAGCGTCATCCTGCCGCTGCCCCACCACGACGTAGAGCTCTATATCTCCGGCCGTTTTTGAAATTCAGTTCACTGGGCCGGAGAAACGCTATTCCCTCTTATTTGTTCTCAAGAAACTGGTTTATAGTATCTACCAGCGCGTCGCAGTCTATGCCGTGTACGGCGCATGCCTGCTCAAGGCTCTCACCATGGGCCATTATGCAGCCCAGGCAGTGCATACCGGCTTCCATGAGCAGGTCGGCTATGGCGACGTCAACGTGCAGTATCTCTTCGATGGTCATATCCTTGTTTATAGTCATATGTGTTTTCTCCTTTGTGCGGCATTTTCCTATATTATATCATGGGCAGAGGAAGAACAAAATATGCTTTTTGTGATGAACGATAAAAAACAGGCAGGGAGCCCTATCACATTTTTTTATATACAGCCGGGGAGGTTTTGGTGTAGAATATACATAATACTATGCAAGAGGCTTAAGGAGAATATGCGGGATAAGATAAGCGACGCGGACCTTTACCTCTGGGGCGAAGGTACAAATTCATATGCATACCTCACTCTGGGCTGCCATAAGGCCGAGCACAGGGGCTATGAAGTATACCGTTTTGCGGTATGGGCGCCAAACGCGGTGTCCGTAAGGGTAGTAGGCAGCTTTAACGGCTGGAACATGGACGCAGATCCCATGCACCCCATAGGTGAAACCGGAGTATGGGAGGCTTTCATAGGCATAGCCCACGCGGGTGATACATACAAATACGCAATTGAGACCCGTATGGGTGAAATAATATACAAGGCCGATCCTTTTGCCTTCTATACCCAGAAGCGGCCCAACACGGCCTCCGTCATATGGGATCTTGAGGACGGCTACCTCTGGGGCGACGGGGACTATATAGCCGCCCGCCGCAATGAGGACAGCCACATGCTCCCCATGAACATATATGAGGCGCATCTGGGCTCATGGGTAGAGGGGCTGGACTTTCCGGCGCTGTCCCGGCGGCTGGTAGGCTATGTAAAGGAGATGGGCTATACCCATATAGAGCTGCTGCCGGTATCCGAGTACCCGCTGGACGACAGCTGGGGCTATCAGGTTACCGGATATTATTCCATCACCTCCCGCTACGGCAACCCGTCGCAGTTCAAGGAATTCATAGACCAATGCCATCAGGCGGGGCTGGGCGTGATAGTGGACTGGGTGCCCACTCACTTCTGCAGGGATGAGCAGGGCCTGAGGCTTTTCGACGGCACTCCCCTTTATGAGCACCCGGATCCGCGCAGGAGCGAGCAGCCCCAGTGGGGTACCACCCTCTTTAACTTTGAAAAGAACGAAGTGAGGAGCTTCCTCATATCCAACGCCGTGTTCCTCATGAAGGAATACCATATAGACGGGCTCAGGGCGGACGCCGTGAGCTGCATGCTTTACCTGGACTATGGCAAGCGGGGCGGGGAGTGGCTGCCTAACCGCTACGGCGGCAGGGAGAACATAGCGGCCATAGACTTCCTCCGCCAGCTTTCGGATACCGTGCGCAGGGAATGCCCAGGGGCGCTGCTGATAGCGGAGGAGAGCACCGCCTTCCCGGGAATGACCGCGCCTACCTCAAAGGGAGGTCTGGGCTTCGACTATAAATGGAACATGGGCTGGATGAACGACGTGCTGGACTATATGTCAATGGACAGCTACTTTCGGAGCTACCACCACGACGAAGTGACCTTTTCCATGTGCTATGCCTTTTCCGAGCACTATATACTGCCCCTGTCACATGACGAGGTGGTACACGGCAAAAAGTCCCTCATAGGACGCATGCCGGGGGAATATGCGGATAAGTTCAGCCAGACGAGGCTGCTTCTCATGTATCAGATGGCCCATCCCGGAAAGAAGCTGACCTTTATGGGCACAGAGCTTGCCCAGTTCATAGAGTGGAACTTCCGCCAGTCGCTGGACTGGCTGCTGCTGGATTACCCCACCCACGAGGCCATGCAGCAGTTCGTGAGGGAGCTTAACCACTTCTATACCCGTACCCCGGCGCTGTATCAGCTGGACGACAGCTGGGACGGCTTCGAATGGATCTCCGTGGACGATCGGGCCCACAGCGTGCTGGCCTTCCTCAGAAAGGACGCCGAGGGCAACAAGATACTCTGCCTGTTTAACTTCACCCCTGTGGAGCATTATCCCTACCGGGTGCGGCTGCCCTTCATGGCCACGCTGGATCAGGCCATATCAAATGTGGACCTGCGCGAGATAAAGGGCGTAGAGACGGTGCAGCTGGAGGACGGTTATTATGCGGACATAATGCTTTCGCCATACGAGGCGGTGTATTACTACGTGAACGAGACGGAGTCCGGCCAGCAGCTGCAATAATCCTTACCCGATGCAAAACATTTTCCCGCCCCTTTTCGCCGGGGCGGGACGCTATCATAGATCATATTAAAAACAAGCCTTTTCATTTACTGAACACAATTTCCCATGGATGTACGAGGAGGTTTTATATGGTAAGAAAAAAGGTCGTTGCCATGCTTCTGGCAGGCGGGCAGGGAAGCAGGCTGAGCGTGCTGACTAACCGCATGGCCAAGCCCGCCGTGCCATTCGGAGGAAAGTACAGGATAATAGACTTTCCTCTCTCCAACTGCGTGAATTCCAACATAGATACGGTGGGCGTGCTGACCCAGTATGAGCCTCTGGAGCTCAACGCTTACATAGGGACAGGCCAGGCCTGGGATCTTGACCGCAACTCCGGCGGCGTATTCGTGCTGCCCCCCTACCAGTCCAGCAACAGCGGGAGGTGGTATTCAGGCACCGCCAACGCCATATTCCAGAACATGGCCTTCATAGACAGATATGACCCCGAGTATGTGCTCATACTTTCAGGCGACCATATATATAAGATGGACTATGCCCTGATGCTGGATTACCATATAAGCAAAAAAGCCGACCTTACCGTGGCCGTACGAACCGTGCCCATGGAGGAGGCCCACCGCTTCGGCATAATGAACACGGACGGCGAGGGCCGCATAGTGGAGTTCGAGGAAAAGCCAAAGCACCCAAAGGGCAACAAGGCGTCCATGGGCATATACATATTCTCATGGCCGGTACTGAAAAAGTACCTCATACTTGACGAGCAGAACAAGAACTCGGAAAACGACTTCGGCAAGAATGTAATACCTTCCATATTGAATGCCGGCCTCAGGGCCTTTGCCTACAGCTTCGATGCCTACTGGAAGGACGTGGGCACGGTGCAGAGCCTCTGGGAGGCCAACATGGACCTTATCTCCGATGACCCGCCAATAGAACTCAACGACCCTGATTGGAGGATATACAGCAAGTCCCCCTGCATGCCCCCCCACTGCGTAGGCGGCAACGCCACAATAAAGCGCTCCAGCATAACAGAGGGCTGCAATATATACGGCACCGTGATGCACAGCGTAATATTCGCAGGCGTGGACATCGAGGAGGGCGCAGAGGTGGTGGATTCCGTGGTGATGCCGGGCGCCGTCATAAGAAGCGGCGCAAAGGTACACCGGGCCATAATAGGCGAGAACTCCATAGTCGGAGAAGGTTCCTTCGTGGGCGCCGAGAGAAGGCCTGAGGATGGGGAATACAATACTTCTCTTACAGACGATATAACCCTCATAGCCAGCGATACAGAGATAGAGGCGGGCAGGAGAGTTCCCGTAGGCATGATAGTTAACGCCACAAGGAAGGAGGCCTGATCTCATGGGAAACGACGTATTCGGCCTTATCTATACCGGTGAATCCAGCATGCAGCTCCGCGATCTGACCTACTCAAGGTCGGTTGCCGCGGTGCCCTTTGCGGGCAGATACCGCTGCATAGACTTTATAATGAGCAACCTTGTGAACACGGGCATTTCCAACGTTGGCATAATTGCCCAGAAGAACTACCACTCGCTGATGGATCATCTGGGCTCCGGCAAGGAATGGGAGCTGCACAGGAAGCGGGACGGCCTGTTCATACTGCCTCCCTTCGTGACCAGAGACAATACCGGCATATACCGGGGTACCATAGACGCATACCATTCCGTGATGGGCTACATACGGCGCAGTTCCCAGAAGTACATAATAATCTCCGGCAGCCACACCGTATTCAATACCACCTTCCACGATATGATAGCCCAGCACATACGCACCGGGGCCGACATAACCTTCATGTACAATGAAGTCGGCATACATCACCCGGACGACCAGTTCAACGAGCTGCGCTTCAACCTGGCGGAGGACGGCAGGGTGACCGGCATACAGCTCAACCCGAACCAGCCCGCAACGCCCCATTCCTCCTGCGACGTGGTCATGATGGAAAAGACGACGTTTGAATACCTAATCGAGGACGCATACAGCAGGGGGGATACCGACTTTCTCAGGGATGTGCTCCTTCGCAAGGTAGGAGAGCTTAAGATGTACGGCTGGAGGTACGACGGCTACGTGGGCTGTATAAGCTCGCTGCCCGGCTACTTCAACCACAATATCAACGTGCTCAAAAGCGAGGTGAGGCGGGATCTTTTCAATCCCGAGCACCCCATATACACCAAGGTAAAGGACGAGGTGCCCGCCCGATATAAGGGGGACTCCAAGGCCCGCAACTGCCTGGTCGCGGACGGCTGCGTGATAGAGGGAGAGGTGGAAAACTGCGTGCTGTTCCGCGGCGTGCATATAGGCAAGGGAACAAAGATAAGCAACTGCGTAGTGCTGCAGGCCTGCGACATACAGGAAGACTGCGAGCTATCGTATGTAATACTGGATAAGGGCTGCACCGTCCGCCAGGGACGCCGCCTTGCGGGCTACGACAGCTTCCCCATAATAATCAGAAAGGGCAGTACGGTTTAAATGCCAGAGAAAAAGAAAACCAAGGCTAAGGCCGAGGAAAGGATAACGGAAGAAATAAAGGAGACCCCAAAGCAGCCGCCATATAAGGTGCTGTTCCTGGCCTCGGAGTGCGTGCCATTCGTAAAGACCGGCGGGTTGGCGGACGTTATAGGCGCGCTGCCAAAGGAGCTCAAAAGGCAGGGCGTGGACGTGAGGGTGATGATCCCTCTGTATTCCGCCATAGGCCCAAAGTATCGGGAACAGATGACGCGCATATGCGAGTTTTATGTACAGCTCGGCTGGCGCAGCCAGTATTGCGGCATACTCACCATGGAGTATCAGGGCGTGACGGTGTACTTCATAGATAACGAGTACTACTTTGGCCGGGGCTACATATACGGCCAGTGCAACAGCGACGAGGGGGAGCGCTTCGCCTTCTTCTCCAAAGCCGCGCTGGAGGCCATGCCCCGTATAGGCTTCTACCCTGACGTGCTCCACGCTCACGACTGGCAGGCGGCAATGAGCATCGCCCTGTTGCGTATGCAGTACGGCAAAAGCCCGGATTACCGCCGTGTGCGCACGGTGTACACCATACACAACCTGAAGTATCAGGGGGTGTTCAACTGGCCCTTCATGGATGAGCTTCTCTCCATCGGCCCCGAGCACTTTACGGGCGAAGGCCTCGAATATTACGGCGATATAAACTTCACAAAAGGGGCGCTGGTGTATTCCGACGCCATAACCACCGTCAGCCCTACCTATGCCGGCGAGATACAGTCCCCCGAATACGGCGAGACCCTGGACGGGGTGCTGCGCTGGCGCAGCAGGGACATATACGGCATAATGAACGGCATAGACGAGAGCCTTTTCGACCCTGCGACGGACAAGGCCATATATGCAAATTACTCCATTGACGACATGAGTGGCAAGGAAAAGTGCAAGGAATCGCTCCGGACGGAGTTCTGGCTGGATAAGGACGCCTCGCCCATAATCGGCATGGTTACGCGCTTTACGGATCAGAAGGGCCTCGACCTGGTGGAATACGCCATATCCGCGCTTATGGAAAAGGGGGTGCAGCTCGCCGTCTTAGGCAGCGGGGACGCGCGCTATGAGCATCTCTTCTCCTGGGCGAGCTGGCGCTACGGCGGCAGGATAGCCGCAAGGTACAGCCACGACCCAGCCCTGGCCAACCGCATATACGCGGGCTCCGATATGTTCCTCATGCCATCGAGATTCGAGCCATGCGGCCTGTCGCAGCTTATCGCCCTCCGCTACGGCACGCTGCCGATAGTGCGGGAGACGGGCGGCTTGAAGGACAGCATAACCCCCTATAATAAATTCACGGGAGAGGGGCTGGGCTTCACCTTCCGGCAGTATAACCACATAGACATGCTGGGAGCGGTGGACAGGGCAATCGAAGCCTACCGGCAGCCTGATATATGGAAGGGCCTTATGAAGAACGCCATGAGCGCCCACTTCACATGGGAGAAGTCCGCAGGCAAGTACATAGAGCTTTACGAGAGACTGAGCGAAAGGTAGAAGGATAGCAAGCCTCAAGGCGCTTACTCTGGCCCCTTAAGAGGGGCCTCAGAGTGTCAAAAAAGTGGCTAAACGCCACTTTTTTGAGTTTTCTCATTCGGTGCTTGCGCCTATGGCGCGGCCAGCACCTCATGCAGGGAAAGCCTTGCTACGCAAGCGCCTTTTGCGGATTTGCCGCACACCCCCCAGGGGGCCCTCTCTTGCCCCTGCGGGGCAATTCACCTTGTGTCGCCAAATCCGAATAAAGCCATAAGGGGCTGCGGCCCCTTATCAACCCCTGGGTTTTTCGACAGTCTCTATTTCGTGGGGCGGCATATGGTGCATACAGGGCAAAAAAATGTGACAATGTTGCGAAGTGCGGTACTAACGAAATATTTTATGCTAAAATTTTAATTATGATGAAATTCGACCAGCGATACGAGAAATACAAAGCCCCCTTTGGCGCGGTGGAAGCGGGTAGCTCTGTGCGCTTCTTTATGGAAACCGACAGGGACGACAGTAAAATAACACTCAGGCTCTGGGTAGACGGCCGGGAGGAGCTGATTTCAGGCGCCCGGGAAGAGGGCGGCGTAAGCTTTACCTATACCCCGGCCCACAGCGGTATCGTATGGTACTATTTTCTGATTGACGGCCCGGAAGGCAGGCGGTATTACAGCGGCCTCGAGGGAGAGGGGCGTATATACACAGAGCAGCCGGATTCCTACCAGCTGACGGTCTACGACCCCTATGAAACGCCGGATTGGTTTAAAAATACTATCGTTTACCAGATATTTCCGGACAGGTTTAGAAGGCCAGGTGAAATACTCGGTATAGAGGAGCATACGCGGCTCTTCGGCGCGCCGAGGATACATGAAAGCTGGGGTGACGAGCCGGACTACCTGCCGGTAAACGGGCAAAGGTACTATGTGCCGGAGGATTTTTTCGGCGGCAACCTGTACGGCGTAAAGGAAAAACTGCCCTATTTAAAATCACTGGGCGTGGGGTGCATATACCTCAACCCCATATTCCTTTCCTCCACCAACCACCGCTACAACACGGCGGATTACATGACGGTGGATCCCATGCTTGGGGGAGACAGGGCGTTAGCCGAGCTTGCGGCGGCCGCTAAGGAATACGGCATACGGCTCATGCTGGACGGTGTGTTCTCACATACCGGCAGCGAAAGCGTTTATTTCAAGGAGGCTCAGAGAAATCCCCATTCCCCCTGCCGGGACTGGTACGACTTTACCGAGTATCCTGACAAATACCGCTGCTGGTGGGGCTTTGAGACGCTGCCCGAGGTGAAGGAGCTTACCCCTTCATACATGGAATTCATAGGCGGCGTAATGGAAAAATATGCCAAAATGGGAATAACCTCATGGCGGCTGGACGTTGCGGACGAGCTGCCGGACGGATTTATAGAATTCCTGCGCAAAAGGCTCAAGAGCATAGATCCCGATGGGGTGCTCTTAGGCGAGGTGTGGGAGGAGGCCACCAATAAGCACAGTATGGGCGGCCGGCGTAAATATGTGGACGGCCATGAGCTGGACAGCGTGATGGATTACCCATTCCGCAGGCTGCTGATGGATTTCTTCCTCGGAAGGATCGACGGCGAAGGGCTGGCAAGGGGCCTGCTCCGGCTTATGGAGAACTACCCGCCGCAGTTTTACGAAAGCCTTCTCAATCTCATGGGCAGCCACGATGTCGTCAGGGCCATAACCGCGCTTGCGGGGGCACCTGACAGGGATTCCCTTACGAGAGAGCAGCAGGCGGCGTATTCCCCCACTATAGAGCAGCTGAAGGCGGGCAGAAAGCGCTTCATGGCGGCGGCCGCGGTACAGTATATGATGCCCGGCGCCCCCTGCCTCTACTACGGCGACGAGGCGGGGCTTACAGGCATGGCGGACCCCTTCAACCGGGGCACATACCCATGGGGTCAAGAGGATACAGAGCTCATCGCATATTTCCAAAAGCTGGGAGAGCTGCATAAACGCGCCAAAGGCGGCTGCGCCTTCGCGGGGCGCGGCGATGTATTCGCGCTGTACCGGCCGGAGGTCATATGCATGGTAAACAGGAGCTGCGAGCCGGTAACGGCCTGCTTTGCGGATAAGGATTTTTGCGGCAATATCAGGGCCGAGCTGGAAAACGGCTGTATAGAAAGGGAACTGCCCCCATACGGCGCGGCGATACTTATAAAAGGACAAGAGGAGCGGGCATAATATGTTCAACAGGTGGTTTCAGGGAAGATACGGCGTGGATCAGCTCAGCAGGGCGCTGATAATCGCGAGCCTTATAGTATCCGTGATATCCTGGTTTTTCGGCAGGGCGCCGGCAGGGGTGTACTACGCGCTGCGCGGCATAACGCTGGCGCTTATCGCCTTTGCGCTTTTCCGCATGCTTAGCCGAAACTTTTACGCCCGGCAGCAGGAGCTGGCCCGGTATATGAACATGGAGCGCAGCGTGCGCAACTGGTGGCAGACGCTGCGCATCCGCCGGCAGAACTTTGTAAACGTACAGAAGGAAAAGAAAAAATACAAATACCTCACCTGCCCCCAGTGTATGCAGAAGCTCCGGGTACCCAAGGGCAAGGGCAGGATAAGAGTTACCTGCTCCAAGTGCGGCAACAGGTTCGAGGCAAAGAGCTGAAAACGCCCTGTCATATTCTACCTGAATAGCGCCTCCATACAGGCGGCAAACTAAGGCTGACTACGAAACAGGAGGTACTTAAGAATGTCAAAGGCAAAGAGCCAGACCATCGGCTGCAAGGTCACAAGCTGCGCATACAACATGAGCGGATGCGACTGCGATCTGGAACGCATCGAGGTTGAGCCTATGTGCGGCTGCCACACCGGCAACCCTGAAGATGAGAGCCTGTGCGGAAGCTATAAGTGCAGGGACTGAAAGTAGGCAGAAAAAAAGGCGCGGGTTCGCGCCTTTTTCATGCAGCGAGGTATTATGCGGATTTCCGTACCGCAGGGGAAGCACTGTCCTTGGATGTTAGGCAGTGTACCTTTCCCTGCTGCCATTGACAGACCGTCAGGCCAAAATCATAGAGATATAAGCAGATTTCATATCTTGTTATAGGGACAGGCGTAGGATATAATATAGGGCAAAGGAGGGTGAGGCGAATGACTAACGAAGAAAAGATACTTGAAATGCTGGCAAGTATACAGACCGACATGAACGGCATGAAGGCCGACATGAACGGTATGAAGGCTGACATAAATGGTATGCAGGCCGACATGAACGGCATGAAGGCCGATATGAATGACATGAAGGCTGACATGAACGGTATGAAGGCCGATATGAATGACATGAAGGCTGACATGAACGGTATGAAGGCCGATATGAACGGCATGAAGGCTGACATGAGCGGCATGAAGGCCGATATGAACGGCATGAAGGCCGACATGAACGGCATGAAGGCCGACATCGGTGAACTTAAGGCAGATGTGAGCAACCTTAAGACGGAAGCTATCAAGACCAACCTGCGCATCGAAAACGAGATAATTCCTAAGCTCAAGGTTTTAGCCGAGGGTCACGCCATGCTCTCTGAAACGCTTGCCCCAAAGAGCAAAGTAGACGAGCTGCAAAGCGATGTGGAACTGCTCAAGATAGTCGTTAAAAACCTCAACTCCGAAGTTCAGCAGCTTAAGAAAGCTCAGTGATATAGATAAATAAAAAAACGGCTCCAGGGCCGCTTTTTTATTTCCGTTATTTCTCGTCTCGCTGGGCAATGGCGCGCTTTTCCTCCAGCCGATTATTCACCCATTCCCCAATAAGGGTATACAGCACCGCCATTATGGGCACGCAGAGTATGGCGCCCATTAGTCCGAAGAGGCGGGCGCCGAACAGCACCGCTATCATCACCCACAATCCGGATATGCCCACTGCGTTTCCAACCACCTTGGGATATATGAGGTTGCCCTCTATTTGCTGTATGGCCAGCACGAACACTATGAACCACAGGGCGCGGGGAGGGTCCACAACGAATATTATGGAGAGGCCTATTGCGCCTGATACCCATGGGCCCACTATGGGCACCATCTGGGAAGCCCCTACTATAACGCTTATCAGCACTGCAAAGGGGAAGCCCAGTATCTGCATCCCCATGAAGCACATCATGCCGAGTATGAAGCACTCTATGAGCATACCGTATACATAGTTGTGCAGCGATTTATTGGTGCGGGCGCATACATCCAATATTCTTGCGGCATGCTGCTCGTTGAACACGGCTTTTATGAACTTGCGGCACTGGCACAGCAGGTTTTCCTTGTTCGCGAGGGCGTATATGCTGATTATCAGCGCAAAGAGCATATCCACGACCACGCCCACGGTGCTTACGGTAAAGCGCAGCAGGCCGGAGGCGAGACCGCTTATGAAGCCGTCCAGCTTGTCCAATATGTCCTCGGACACCTGGCGAACCTTTACGGCTATGTCATCGTTGAGGTTCAGCCTTTCCCATACGTCGGTGCCCCATTTAATCAGGCTCTTGGAGTAGGAATCGTAGTTTTCCGCCAGGGATTTTATGCTGTCGACCAGCTTGGGACCTACTATCACTATCAGCACCGTGATTATGGAAAGCACCAACAGCATCGCCATCACCACGCATATTACCCGCTTGAGCTTTGAGGCGCGCCATTTTGAAAACAGCCTGTTTTCCAGAAAGCACATGGGCATATTGGCTATGAAGCTTATGGCCATAGCTATGAATATGGGGCTGATGGCGTCGAAAAAGCCCCCGACTGAGCTTTTTACGGCGGTCAGGTTTTCGATTATCTCATATAATATGACGCCGAAGGCCACTATAAAAATGTATCTTCTCGAGGACTTCCAAAGTCCCTCCATATCCTGCTTATCCTTCAATGGAACCCTCCGAAGCTGAATTTTTGAGAGCCTCCTGCTTCGCCTCGCGGTCGAATTTTTCCGCGAGCAGCTTGGCGGAGATGTAGGCGGAAATGGCGTCTATCGCCATGCGGTTCCTGCCGCCCCGCATTACGGCAAAGTCGGCCTCCCGAATGTATTTGCTTATGTATTTCCTCGTACATGGGCTTTACGGTCGCCATGTACTGCTCGGCTATGTTTTCTATGGAGCGTCCGCGAACCCGTATATCCCGCTTTATGCGGCGCAGCAGGCACACGTCTATATCCACGTGCATGTAGACCTTCAGGCTCATGAGGTCGGTTATGCGCTTATCGCGGAACATATGTATGCCCTCGAGTATCAGCACGTCCATGGGCTGTATCAGCTCGTCGCTGTCCGCCCGCATATGCCTGGCATAGTCGTAGCCCTTTCTGGTTATGGGAAGACCGCCTTGCAGACGCTGTATGTCGGCATAAAGCTGGTCAAAGTCAAATATATCCGGCTCGTCGTAGTTTATATGTACCCGCTCCTCAAAGGGCAGGTCGGAATGATCCCTGTAATAGCAGTCCAGGCCGATTATTGCCGAGGTGCAGGTAAGGGAGTCCTCTATTTCCTTCGCAAGGGTGCTCTTGCCGCTGCCGCTGGCGCCGCATATGCCGACGATTATCATGCTGTGAATTCTTCCCCCAATTATGCTTTTTTATCATTATAACCCCAAGCAAAATAATTTGATAGACGTAAAATCCAAAATTGTCCTGAATTGGCTGCGGCTTACGCCTCACTGCGGGTTTACGATTTGTTTGATTTTGCGTTATAATATTTGTGCTATAATATTTCAAATAGTATTTTATATTTTGGATATCCGGGAGACGCTGGCAGATGAAAAAAAGCCGAGGCTTATCAAACATAAAGACCATACTGCAAAACGCATTCAGGCGGCTGGGGCTTTCCCTGCGGCGCTTCGGCAGGCGCGGCGGCATAGGCGGAGCCATAGGAAGGCTGGTGCTGGGCGTAAAGCGTCGCGACAAGCGCACCATAACGTCGCTGTGCGCATTTTTGGGCTGCCTCGTGCTGCTCATAGCGGGCATATCCGTAATATCCGCCAACCGGCCTCAGCAGAGTATGCAAGGCGTAATAACCTCCTCCGCCGGCATAGTCGACCTTACAGGCGACTATGAGAATGTTCAGGCTGACAGGGAAGCTAAGGAGCTTGCGGCTGGGCCTACCCCCAAGCCGCTGTATTTCCAGCAGGGCTTTGAGGACGAGAACATAGCCGAGATACAGCAGAGGCTTATGGACCTCGGCTATATGGACAACGACGAGCCTACCAACTACTACGGCCCCAACACGAAGGAGGCGGTGGAAATATTCCAGCGCCAGCACGGCGTTACGGTGACGGGCGTGGTGGACAGGGCGACCTACGAGAAGCTGTTCTCCGACGAGGCGCTCACATACATGGCGGATCTGGGCATAAGCGGCTCCGATGTTGAGGATATACAGTCGAGACTGCGGGAGCTGGATTATTTGGATAAGGTCACGGGCTATTTCGGCGAGGAAACCGAGAAGGCGGTCATAGAGTTCCAGAAAAACAACCGCCTCAGCGTGGACGGCAAGGTGGGGACCCAGACCCGCGAAATGCTCTACAGCGAGGACGCGGTGCCAAAGAGCCTGAAGTACGGCGAAAAGAGCGACGATGTGCTTCGCTATCAGAAGCGGCTCAACAAGCTGGGATACCTTTCCAGCACGCCGGACGGTACCTTTGGGAGGGATACGGTGAACGCGGTCAAGAGCTTCCAGCGGCAGAACGGCCTTACGGTGGACGGCTACATAGGCCCCTCCACAAAGGAGCTGCTCATGAGCAGGAACGCCAAGGCCAGCGTGATATCATTAGGCGAGACCAGCAGCAGCGTAACAAAAATTCAGAAGCGGCTAAAGGAGCTTGGTTACCTCAAGAGCAGCGCCACGGGCTACTTCGGCACCTCTACGGAATCCGCAGTCGCGGCCTTCCAGAAGCGCAACAAGCTCAGCTCCGACGGCAAGGTGGGCAAGGGCACCATGGCCGCGCTGTTCTCCAGCAAGGCCAAGAAGGCGCCCAGCAACTATAAGCCCTCGTCGGGCGGCTCGTCTTCATCAGGCAGCTCGTCCGGAGGCGGCACCGGCGCGCTTACCGGCACTATGGGCAGCGTTGACAGGTTCATTTCCGCGGCCCAGAGCAAGATAGGCTGCCGATACTCAAAGGGCGGCAAGGGGCCGGATAAGTTCGACTGCTCGGGCTTTGTATACTGGTGTCTGAGGCAGGCGGGCGTGAACCAGAAGTACCTCACCTCCTCCGGCTGGCGCAGCGTATCGGGCTACACAAAAGTCAGCTCACTTTCCAGCCTGCAAAGGGGCGACATAATCGTATTCCGCGGCCACGTGGGAATAGCCATGGGCGACGGGACGATGATAGACGCCTCCAGCGGCAACAGCAGGGTAATACACCGCAGCTGCATGGGCGACTGGTCCAGGCGCAACTTCATCTGCGCGTGGAGGATATTCTGATAACGGACATAAAAAAAGTGGCGTTCAGCCACTTTTTTTGATATCCGTATTTATTCCACCGTTACCGATTTAGCAAGGTTCCTCGGCTTGTCGATATCGCAGCCCTTGAGCAGAGCCACGTAATAGGCGAAGAGCTGTAGGGGCAGTATGGCCAGCGAGGGCAGAACAAAGGGATCGGTCTTGGGTATCCACATGACCTGATCGGCGGTTTCCTCTACGCCGGGAGTGCCCTCAGTGGCAAGCGCCAGCACTACTGCGCCCCGGGCCTTTACCTCGCGCATGTTGCTTATCATCTTTTCGGTCAGGGGACTGTAGGTGCAGAGGGCCACTACCAGGGAGCCGGGCTCTATCAGGGAGATAGTGCCGTGCTTCAGCTCGCCCGCAGGATACGCCTCGGAGAATATGTAGGATATTTCCTTCAGCTTGAGGGAGCCCTCCAGCGCCAGAGCGTGGTCTATGTTGCGGCCTATGAAGTATATGTTGCGGCAGCTGAAATGGAGCGACGCAAGATACTTGATATGATCCGACTTTTCGAGAAGGCCGCGCATAAGGCCGGGCAGCTCCTCAATGGCGTTCAGACAGCTTTTAAGCTCGCCGTCGCTTACCATATGGCGGCAATGGCCCATGTACAGGGCAAGCAGATAGCATACGGAAAGCTGCGCGCTGTAAGCCTTGGTGGTGGCCACGGCTATCTCGGGGCCGGCCCAGGTATATATGACATCCTCGCTCTCGTTGGCGATGGTGCTGCCCACTACGTTTACTATGGACAGCACATGGGCGCCGCGCTTTTTCGCCTCGCGCAGGGCAAAGAGGGTATCTATGGTCTCGCCGGACTGGCTTATGACTATGGCTATGGTCCTGTCAGTCACTATGGGATTGGAATAGCGGAACTCCGATGCCAGCTCCACCGTGACGGGTATGCGGGTGTAACGCTCGATGTAGTGCTTCGCCACCTGGCCTACGTAGCTTGCGGAGCCGCAGGCCACTATGAATATCCTGTCGCAGGCCCGTATGTCCTCCGCCGATATATGGGAAAGGCCGAGGTCTATGGCGCCCTCCTTTATACGGGGGCGGACGGTGTTGCGTATCACGTCGGGCTGCTCCATTATCTCCTTGAGCATGAAGTGGGGATATCCGCCCTTTTCGGCGGCGTCAGCGTCCCATTGGATATGCTCTATGTTTTTGTGCAGCTCCTCGCCGTAGCGGTTGTATATCTTGACGCTGCCTGCGGTAAGCACAGCCATGTCATATTCGTCAAGGCGTATGACCTGGCGGGTGTGCTTGAGTATTGCAGGCACGTCTGAGGCGATGAAGTTTTCGCCCTTGCCCACGCCGACTATAAGCGGGCTGTCCTTGCGCACGGCGTAAAGGGTATCCGGGTGATCGGCAAAGATTATGCCCAGGGCGAACGCGCCGGAGATGAGGCTTAGGGCCTCCCGTATGGCGGCCTCGGGGCCGTCCTCGCGGTTGCTCCTGTAAAGGTGTTCCACAAGGTTTGCGGCTATCTCCGTATCAGTCTCGGACATGAAGGAATAGCCCTGCTCGGTAAGAAAATCACGGAGCTCGATGTAGTTTTCCACTATGCCGTTATGAACCAGGGCCACATCGCCGTGCTGGCTGAGATGGGGGTGGGCGTTTACGTCGTTGGGCTCCCCGTGGGTTGCCCAGCGGGTATGGCCTATGCCGAGGCAGCCGGGCAGGGACCTGCCGCCGTCCGTCATTTCCTCCAGCACGCTCAGCCTGCCCTTGGCCTTCACGACGCTAAGCTTATTGCCGTCTGCAATGGCTATGCCTGAGGAGTCATAGCCGCGGTATTCAAGCTTTTTGAGGGCCTCCAGTATGAGGGGCGCGGCCTGCTTGGGGCCTATATAGCCTACTATTCCACACATTGATAAACTGTTTCTCCTTTGATGAATTAGTCCCAGAGCTTTTCGGAGTATACGCCCTGAGCCTTGATCTTCTCTATGCTCTCCATAACCGCGGACTTATCCTCCTTGTATGTCACGCCGAACCATCGGTCGGGGCTTTCCTCGACCTTTACCCGCACCCTGCCCTCAGACATAAGGGTCTGCACAGCGTTGGGCAGCAGATCCTCATATTTGGCGGGGTTCTCCTTTATGCCCGCTTCGAAATTGGCTTTGAATACATCCTCCAGCATGGGAAGGATATCCGGCTTGAAGCCCCAGCAGTTCATGGAGACGGGGGTGCCCTCCGGAAGCTCGATGAAGGTTTTGCCGTCGTCCTCTGTAAAAGCGCCGCCGTGCTCCCGCTTGAATATCCTGCGCCGCTCCACTATGTGGGTGAGGAAGCCTTCATCGTCCACCTCGCATATGCCCCGGGCTACGCTGCCGTTTTCGGTGAGGGTATTTTCCAGCTTATAGCCTATCATCAGCTGCTCGTCTGAGGGCGTGTCTCCGGCGAGGAATTCGTAAAGCTGTTTATAAGCGGCAGGGCCATAGTAGTCGTCGGAATTAATGACGGCGAAGGGTCTGCCGCCGATCTCGTCTCTTGCACAGAGCAGGGCATGGGTGGTGCCGAGGGGCTTTGTGCGGCCCTCTGGAGCCTTCAGGCCATGGGGCAGCTTATTCATCTCCTGAAACGCGCACTTGACGTTGGCGCGCCGGGATATTCTGCTGCCGATGGCATCCATGAAGTCCTGCTCAATCTCATGCTTGATTATGAACACAAGGTCGTGGAAGCCGGCGCGTATTGCGTCGTAGATTGAAAAGTCGATTATCAGGTTACCCGCGGCATCGATGGGGTCGATCTGCTTTAGCCCGCCGTAGCGGCTGCCCATGCCAGCGGCAAGCAATACGAGTACAGGCTGTTTTTTCATTTGAAATGTTCACCTCCGTATGCTTAGCTTTTTACATATTGGAAATACGCATTAATGCAGGTGTATCTCCCGCCCGAAGGAGCGGGGCGCTGCATATTTTTTGACTATATCGGTTATTGTGCTTTCGCTCATGCCCGGGACATGCTTCATGGCGGGAAGCAGCCGCTTCATGGAGTTGTCGTCCACAAGGCCAACCAGCTCCAGGAGCATTTTGGTGGCTCCTTCGGCTGTGGGCGTCTCATCGAACACCGCCTCTATGCTTTCGTTGAGTATGCGAAGCTCAATTATACGGGTATCCGGCGTTTCGAGGAAGCTGGTGAACAGCGTAATGCAGGCTTCGTTTTCACCTGCGGACCATATTCCCCGGGTGGAGACCAGATGCTGCTCCTCCTTCATTATAAAGACGGAATCCGTAAAACCTCCGTCCATATCTATGTATACCGTATTGCGTTCGCACTGCTCGTAAAATGTGACCGCCAGGCCCTTTTCCGTTGAGCTGAAGCGTATTATGTCCGCACCCTTGCTGTAGCAGCCGTGAACGTTTTGCAGCGGCTGCGGGAAAAGGGAGCCGTAGTTGTCGAAAAGGCGGAACTCCCTGCCGTCAAGCAAGCTGCGTATCTTATTGAAGGCGATTTTGTCCGTTCCGAGCCCCTTCCTTTCAGGCTCGGGAGAAAACACCAGCTTGGCGAGATACGCCTTCAGGCTGTCATAGCCTGGAGGGTAAGGCGCGAGCTCCCTGTCGGAGCAGGCCCAGAAGCAGGAATCAAGCAGCTGCATTAGGGACGTCTTGGCGAAGAGCTGTGTGCTGCCGGAGTATATTATAGCCACAGCATCGTACTGTGGGAATATTACCGCATACTGACCGAAAGCGCCGTTGAACTGGTAAGCCCCGCCGCCGCTCATCCATATCTGGTAGCCGTAGCCGTGCCTCATTTCGCCGTTTGGAGTGGGTATCTGGGGCGAGGTAGCGGCGTCTATCCACTCTTCGGAGAGGAGCCGCAGTCCATTCCATACCCCCTTGTTTAAATACAGCTGGGCTATCTTGGCAAGGTCTTCTATGCAGAGGTTCAGCCCCCAGCCTCCCTTTTCCATGCCCTTGGGGCATGTCTCCCAGTGGTGGCTGCGTATGTCCAGCGGCTCATACAGCCTGGGGGTGAGGAATTCGGTAAGGCTCATGCCCGTCTTTTTTCTCAGTGCGGCTGAGAGCATATAGGTATTGAGCGAATTGTATTCAAACTGGGTGCCCGGCTCGAACTTGGGTACGGATTCCATGAACATCTTTACCCAGTCCTCGTCCAGAGCGCTGCCCACCTCGTTGAAGCGGACCCCTGTGCTCATGGTGAGGAGGTGCCGTACCGTCAGCATTTTCGACCACTTGTTTGCGGGCTTGCCGGCATAGCCGGGGAATATGTCCTCCAGGCGCTCGTCTATATCCATGAGCCCCTCGTCCACAGCCATACCTATGGCGGTAGAGGTGACGCTCTTGCTGGCAGAGTACAGCATATGGGGGATCTCAGGCCGATACGGGGCGTAATACCCCTCGGCGAAGACCTTGCCGTGGCGCAGCAGCATTGCGGAATGTATGCCCAGCTCGGCGGTATTATCGGAAAGGTTCCTGAAGAACCGCTCCACTACCGTGCTGGAAAGGCCCGCCTCCTCAGGGGTGCAGCGAGGCAGGGATTCCCTTGCGGACAGAAGGGGAAGGCTCCCCATCTGACGCGCATAGCCGTAGGCGGGTATGCCATCCATGTCCCTTTTAAGCATTTTGATGAGCAGTTCAAGGCTGCGCATCTGAATGGTAATGTCCATTTTTCCTCCGGATATTGAGCCTTGACAGGCTTATTCCTGAAGTATTTTATGGTGCTTGGCTTCCCCTTATACCGCCGGGTCAGGATTGGGCTCCCCTGCCATGGGGATATTGCGTCCGGTGCGGTCAACGTAGAAGGCGGCGTTGGCGGCGTAGATATAGGGGTTGAGCCAAAGGTCTCCTATGCCGCAGGTCAGGGCGCTCAGTATGCCCCAGCCTATGAAGGACAGGTTAAGGCAGAACAGCCGCCACTTGTGGCCCGCCATAAGCTCCTTGCTCATGTTTACCGCCTCGCGAATGCCCAGGTTGGGATTTTCCGCCATAAGATAGGGGGCAAGGCGGTAGCGGTAGGCGGCTATAATGCCGGGCACGATAAACAGCAGCGACCAGAGCCATATAAACAGCGCCATAAAGAGGTTGAGACCCATCGCCTTAAGGAATATATCGAAGCGGGAGAATATGACGGATACTTCACCCTGACGGTTCTCAGCCACAAGGTCTATGTAATACTTGTTAAGGCCCATTTCCAGCGCCCCTGAGAACAGCAGCACGACTATGCTCAGCACAAGGGCTATAAGTGACCCAAAGAGACTTGTCTCTGTATCCGCCGCCGCGAACCCGGCAAGGAAATCGTTATAATTGCCGGCGAAGAGCATATCAAAGTCCATATGGCCCATATTTTTTGCAAGGTTGTATATGCCGCTCATGCCGCATATGAGGCTGAATATAAAGGTTACCAAAACAGATCTGCCCCAGTGGCCCCTGAGCTTATCCCGGGCTATACGGCGAAATTCGCTTGCAGTAAACATAACAAGAAAACCTCCTGAAATGAAATAAAAAAATGAGTAAAATCAAAAGCGGGGGCGGGTGCCGCGCAGGAGTTACGCAAAAGAGCGGCAGCCGCCCCTCGTAAAGCCAAGTTTGCCTAAGTATCAGTCGTCTATCCTGCAGCCGGAGCAGCCCTCGCAGCTCTCCGCATCGCAGTCCAAGCGGGCATCAACTATCTTGGAGAGGATATCCATCTTGTCCTCATCGGCAGGGAGGAATTCCTCGTATTCGCCGTTTACCTGAATACGGAAGACGAACAGATCTCGTTCATCGTCATCAACTGCTGCAGGGTCTATCATTACGGCGTACTCCTCGTTCTCATAGTCGAAGTAATCAACTACCTCAAGCTCTATCTCGTTGCCTTCTTCGTCGTTGAATACCACTATATCCTTATCCAGATCTTCCATATTAAAAATCTCCTTTAAAAAATCTCCATATTACTGGTAAGCATATTTTACCTCATGGCGGCTTTTACCGCAAGCTAATAGAGAGATAATTGACATCGTGTTTACATTATACAAAAAGAGCCGCCTGCTTGCTCAGGCGGCCCTGTGAATATGTATATGGAGTTTTATCGGAAAGACCGGGAAGAAAGCTTTGTATAAAGCCTATGGTTTTCTGTGTGTTGCTATCGCCTCCCCTCTGAGTGGCAACCTATGGGACTTATCGGAGGGGGGACGCCCGGCTTCGGTGAATTTACCGGGTAGGTATTGTTGCGTGTTGCTGTCATTGGGCTGTTATTGCGCCTCCTTTCCTTGAAGTGATTATATAATACCAGGGAGGTGTGGCGGAAGTTTGGCCCAAAGTTATACTCTTGTGGCGGTTCTATTAACGGTTTTCGGATTTTTATTTAAGCTTCTGTGAACCGGCGGGGGCGACGTCGAATACCGTCAGTGTATCGCCGTCTACGCTGAAGCGCACGTCAAAGCCGGAAAACTCAAAGCCGTACTGCTCCCCGTCCTGCTGGTATGCGGGCCTCGGGTCCTGGGAAAGGGCGGAAAGCAGCGTCTCCCGCTTGTCAGCGGGAAGGGCAATAAGCAGCTCCTCTGGAAAGGCCACCTGAAGGTTCTTTTCAAGTTTTTCTCCGGCAAAGCCGTCCTTTGCCTCCGGGTGGCTGTCGGTAAATGAAAGATATGGCTTTATATCGTATATGGGGGTGCCGTCCATAAGATCCGCTCCCTCCACTGTGAGCACATGGCCGAGGCCGGGACGGTTTTCCATGGATACCAGCTTTACCGAGGACAGCCCTATGGGGTTGGGGCGGTAGGGGGAACGGGTGGCAAATACCCCCATACGGGTGTTGCCGCCAAGGCGGGGAGGCTTTACGGTTGGACGCCAGCCCTGGCGTTCCACCATGGAAAAGCCCCATATGAGCCACAGGTGGGAGTAGCCCTCGATGCCCCGGAGGGCGTTGGCGTCCCGGTATTCAGGCTCAAATACCACGGTGGAAAGCTGTCCGCCCCCCAGGCTGCTCTGCCGGGGTATGCCGAATTTCTGCGTAAAGTCGCTCTTTATGCGGGCTATGACCTTTAATGTGAAGGTGTCGGCCATGGCTTACTTTTCAGCCCCGGGAAGCTCTGAGGTGCAGTGGGGGCAGCGGGTAGCCTCATCGGGTATTACGCTGAGGCAGTAGGGGCACTTGCGGGGCTCCTTCTTTTCTTCGGGCTTTTTTACCATATCGTGCAGCTTGTTCATGGACTTGACAAGCAGAAAAAGCACGAAGGCTATTATTATAAAGTTCAGCACTGAGGTTATGAATGCGCCGTAGGCTATGGAGGCCCCGCCGATGTTCAGGGCTTTATCGCTGAAGTTCTGCCCTGCAAGTATGCCTATGACGGGGGAGATTATGTCGTTTACCAGGGAATCCACTATGCCCTTGAACGCGCCGCCTATGATGACGCCCACGGCAAGGTCCATGACGTTGCCGCGCATGGCGAACTCTTTGAATTCAGCAAGAAACTTCTTCATATAAAAAATGCCCGTCCTTTCCAACAGGAAAAATCTACAGGCATTATTATATCACATAAAATCGGCGGACAACTATATGTTTCTGTCGCTGCCCATAAAGAACAGCGCAACGGTATCCGGGCCTACGTGACTGCCGGTCACAGGCACTGATTGCCGGTCATTATGTTGAGTATCACCCGGTCCGTCTGCTTCATACCCTGGCTTGCCAGCAGGCCGACGTTGCGTATGGTGTTCTCGACGCCCTTTGCAACTATGCCGTCGCCGCCCCGGAACTGCTGGTCGTTGACGTACATATAGTAGCCTAATATGCCGGCCTCCACTGCGGAGGCTATCTTTGCGGCGCAGGAGGGTTTTGCCCCGTCGCATATAGTGCCGGAGAGTATGGCCACGGCGTTCACTATGGTATGGGCTATGGCCCTGTAATCCCCGCCTAAAAGATAGGCTATGCCCGCGCCCGCGCCGCAGCCCGCGCTGACCGCGCCGCAATAGGCTGACAGCCTGCCTATGCCGGTCTTTTGGTGTATGGTGACAAGGTCGGATACCAGCAGGGCCCTGTAAAGCCGCTCGTCGCTGGCGCCTATGTGCTTTGCGTATCTTATTACGGGGACGGAGGCGGTTATGCCCTGATTGCCGCTTCCGGTGACTATCACCACCGGAAGCTCGCAGCCGCTCATGCGCGCATCAGACGCGGCGGCGGCATAGGCGCGGGCCTCGTTCTTTATGTCGCTGCCGAACTCGGAAAGCAGCACGCGCCCCACGTTTGCGCCCCAATCGCCTCTTAGGCCCTCCTCCGCTATGGCGGAGTTGCAGCGTATCTGGTTGTCGAGGAGCGGCTTGACCAGCTCCACGTCCACTGTATCCGCAAAGCGCACTATGTCCTCTATGTTCAGCACGCTCTTATCCTGAAGGTTATCCTCTGCGGAGTCGGACGGGGGAAGCTCCATGAGGACTGCGCCGTTCCTCTCCTCGCGTATTATGTTGGAGTGGTTGTTGGCTATATGTACCATTGCGCTGTCGCCGCCCCTGTATCCCGTGAGCCGTATATCCAGCATCCTGCCGTTGTCCGAGCAGCTAACGGCCAACGGCGTGACTTCCATGTATTCCCTTATGCGGCTGTGCTCCTCCTGTGTCACATAGGATATGACCTGAAGCACCTTTTCCGCCCTCCCCGCAATTATCCCTGCGGCTATGGCGGCGTTTATGCCCTTCAGCCCGCCGGTGTTAGGCACTATCACGCTCTTTACGTTTTTAAGTATGTTGCCGCTTACCTCGGCCTCTATGCGCTCCGGCTCGCCGCCCAGTATGTCGCGCATCTTTGCGGCGCAGTAGGCTATGGCTATGGGCTCGGTGCAGCCCGTTGCCATCAGCAACTCTTCCTTTAGTATGCTTATGTAGGCTTCTGTAAGTCGATTATTCATTGCTTCCACTTCCTTGACGTTATTTTTATAAAAAAAGATGAGACGGGGGTACACGTGTTGAGAACGGGGGAAGTATTATCACATATTATATTACAGCTTTGGCAATTATCGCAAGACCGGCGGGTGCAGATGTGCTATACTTAAAAATGATACCGCGCACACACCTATCCGCAGGAGGCCGCCGTGAACAGCATTTTTAAAGGAAAAGGAATAATAGTAGGATACACCGCCGCGCTGCTGCTTGCCGCCGGACTGGCGTTCGCGTTAAGTGCGCTTCCGCCTGGGGCAGGGCGCGAAAGGCAGGAGGCGGCTGCTGCGGCGAAGTATAAAGAGGCCTTGGCGCTCATGGACGGGGGGAGCATGGACGAGGCGCTCGGGCTGCTGGAGGAGCTTCCCTACGGATACAGGGACGTATATTCCCTGACAGCCTACATAGAGGCGCTCAGACTGTATGAGGCGGGGGAGGATCCTTATTATTATGATGTGATAAGCCGACTCAGCCATATATCCGAGGATTACCCGGGAGAGTATTCTGCCGAGATAAGCGCGCTGCGGCGGCAGGCGCTGGATAACTTCGGGCGCGAGGCGGCTCGGCGCAGGGCGGCGGACCCCATGCCCACACCATCTCCCACGCCGTGCTTCCGGCCGACAAGCCCCGCATCTGCCGGCAGCGGGCCGGACGACCCATACAACGCGGCGGACTTCACGGGCCCGGAGGACTTTTATGAGGAAACCGGGACGCCTTCGACAACATAGATGATGCGGAGGCTTACTGGCAGGAGAATAGCTGAAGGCGCACGGGGGGACCGACGGAACGAAGCGGGCTCACGCGCATAGCCTGCCTGCCGGCGGGGACGGAACGGTACCCTAATCCCCGTCGTACTGTCTTTTGACGAGATACACGCCGATCACCACCGCGGCCATGCCGAAAAGCTCCGTGACCGTCGGCTTTTCGCCAAAGAGCAGTATGGCGTATACCGCGGCGAAGGCGGGCTCGGACAGGCATATGACCGATGAAAGGTTCACGCTCAGGCTGTGCTGGCAATGGGCAAGGAGGTTCTGCCCTATCACCTGCAGCGACAGGGTCATTCCCAGTATGGGCCATATCTCGGCCCATGTGCGGGGCACCTCTGGCCCCTCCGCGAGCGCGCCTATTATAAACAGCACCGCGGTGGTAGATATGCTGCATACGAACATTATGGCGCTGGAGGATACGCTGCCGCTGGCGCGGTAGGTAAGCAGTATGTACGCCGAGTAAAACACGCAGGCCGCCATGGAGAACAGATCCCCCTTAAAGCCGGACTCCGCCCCCTCAGCCTTTCCCAGCATCAGCAGCACAAGCCCCGCCACCGCTACGGCAGCGCCGATGAGGAAGTGCCTCGGCACTGATTCCTTAAAAACAAAGCGCGATACCGGTACTATCACAAACGGTGTGAGGTTTACTATCAGCGTGGCGTTTGCTACGGAGGTATACGAAAAGGCGGTATTGTAGAGCGCAACGTCCCCCGCAAGCATGACACCCGCCGCAAGCAGCATCAGCCAGTCCTTTTTCGTCAGGGCAGGCAGTTCGCTGCGGCACATAAGATACAGTACGGGCAGGGCAAAAAGGCAGCGCCACATGCCTGCGTTTATGGGCGATATGACGCTGTACCTTACGAATATGCCGGAGGCGGCCAGAAATGCCATTGAAAGCAGCTCCAGCAGCACATATTTTGTTTCATTGCGGCGCATGTTATCTTACCTCTGATGAAAAGTATGGAAGGGTATCCCGTATCGCTTTGACAGCCCGTATATTATAGCACCGCGCCCACATCCGTATCAATAACAAAAAAGCCATCCGTCAAATCGGATGGCTTTTTCTGGAGCTGATACCCGGATTCGGACCGGGGACCTCGTCATTACCAATGACGCGCTCTACCAGCTGAGCTATATCAGCACACATTGCTCGCGAACGATATGTATTATAACCAATCTGCGGATATAATGCAAGTGTTTTTTACAAAAAATGTGCAGCGTGAAACATAAGCGGACAAAACGGTTACTTCTCCAGCCTGCCCAGAACCAGCTTGTATCCGTCCGCCCCATAGGTGAGGCAGCGGCTCACCCGGGATATGGTGGCGGTGGAGGCGCCGGTGACCTCTGCAACGTCTGAGTATTTGCAGCCGTCGTTAAGGAGCTTTGCCACGTGCAGCCGCTGAGCCATGGCCTGCACCTCGCCTATTGTGGCCACATCCTCAAAGAAACGGGCGCAGTCCTCCTCCGTCTTCAGGGAAAGTATAGCCTTGAAAAACCACTCCGTTTCGGGGGTGGTAAGCTTGTTACGGTACATTGCCTTGTCGCCTCCCGTCAGTTTTATAATGTAATTATACCATCAGTTGACAAGGACACACAAGGTTTTATAAGCCAAACAGCACGGCATAACTGTGTCGTCCTCATTTGAAATACAACCAGTATTTCTGCACTCGTCCTCCTTGTTCTGCCATACTCTTTGGCTTCTAAAACTCGAAGACCCTAAAGAGCTTGTTTTGAGGGCGATCCAAGGCCGAGGAGCGCAGTACTACTGGATGTAATACAAGCGACGAGAACGCAGGAGCGTACCAAAACAAGCCTTTAGGGCTTGTGTGCTCTTGTCAACTGATGGTATCATGACGCTTTAGTTATTTAAAGTGCGAAAAAGATTCAGCCTGAGGAATCAAAAATCAAAACATAATAAGCTGCTTTTGATTGACCGGAGGGCTTGGTGTGATGTATGATATAAAAAGATAGTTATGTACTTAAAAAATCTTTGTAGTTTATTTTGAAAACAAAAAAATACTGACGGAGGCTGTTTCATGACAAAGTATGCAAATAACATAGGCGTAAGGGTACCTGAACTGCTGCTCCCCAACAAGGACGTGGATATGACCAAGTGGGCCGTAGTAGCCTGCGACCAGTTCACCTCTCAGCCGGATTACTGGAACGAGACCGAGAAGATAGTTGGCGACGCGCCTTCTACTCTCCGCATAATGCTGCCCGAGCTGTATCTGGACAAGCCGGACGAGGCCGAGCGCATAGCCTCTATAAACGCCCACATGAAGGAATACGTTGAGAAGGGCGTGCTGGAAAACAAGGGCGAGGGCTTTGCCTATGTAGTCCGCTCTGTGGACGGCAAGACCCGCAAGGGACTGATCGTGGCGCTGGATCTGGAGAACTACGACTATACCAAGGGCTCAACCACACTTATCCGCGCTACCGAGGGCACTATAGTCGAGCGTATACCTCCCCGCCTTCGAATAAGGAAGGACGCTCCGTTGGAGATGCCCCATATACTGGTACTCATAGACGACCCCGAGCGCACCGTTATAGAACCCATAGGCGAGAGGCTGGACAAGACCGAAAAGCTGTATGATTTCGACCTTATGCAGAAGGGCGGCCACATAAAGGGCTACCTCGTAAAGGACGAGGGCCAGATAAAGGGCGCGATCGACGCCCTCACCGCTCTGATCGATAAAGACGCATACGCCAAAAAGTATAACACCGATCAGGCGCCCCTGCTCTTCGCAATGGGCGACGGCAACCATTCCTTCGCTACCGCAAAGGCCAACTGGGAGCGGATAAAGGCCGAGAAGGGCCTTACCGCAAAGGACGAGCACCCCGCCCGCTACTGCCTGGTAGAGCTCGAGAACGTACATGACGACGGCATAGTATTCGAGCCCATTCACAGGGTAATATTCAACGTAGGCGATAAGGCCGTTGAGTGGATAAGCAACAAGCTGACCGAGCAGAACGGCAGCTGCGAAGTCAGGAGCTTCAACAGCATGGACGAGCTCCACAAGGCCATGGACGGCAAGGCCGGCCACGTTATCCCCTTTGTGAACGGTAAGGGCGTAGGCTGCTTCTATGTAGAGCATCCCGCCGCTCAGCTTGAGGTAGGAACACTTCAGAACGCCCTGGACATACTCATCAAGGAGACTGCCGGCGCCACCATCGACTACATACACGGCGCTGACGTGGTTATGGACCTGGGTACCAAGGAAGGCAACATGGGCTTCCTGCTGCCCCCCATGGACAAGAGTGCGTTCTTCCGCACCGTAATATTCGACGGCGCGCTGCCCCGCAAGACCTTCTCCATGGGCGAGGCCAACGAAAAGCGTTACTATCTGGAGTGCAGGAGCATAAGCGACTAAGCCCGATAAAAGCCAATAAAAGACAGCAGGAGCGGAATTTTCCCGCTCCTGCTTTCGTATGCGCTTTAATTTGCGCTTTAATTTGTCAGATCCCAGGGTATCTCCAGAGTCATCAGCTCGTCGTGAGGGGCGTTACTGTAGCGCCTCTTTTTCTTTGATATGTCGTCAAAGCGCACTTTATCGTCCAGCACCGGCGAATAGGTGTAGCAGTTTATCACGCCTTTTTCCTCGTCCACGTCAAAAAACATCATATAGCCGCTGCCGCCATGGTCGTCTGCCGCCTGATAGTTGCATATCATCTGGTATGCCTTGCGGTCCGGTGTGCCGTCGCCGTCGTCGTCGAATTCCTCCGGCACGCAGGCTATGTTGTAGCGGTGGCCGGAAAGCACCATGTATACGTTGGAATACTTTGAAACTATCTCCTCCTTGAGCAGCCTGCCGTCTGCGAGCAGCGTCAGGTCAGTGTCAAAGTAGGCGTGGGTGCAGAGCACGGCCACCCTGTCCGGGTACTGCTCCAGCACGCTCTTTATCCACTCTATGCCGTCCTGCTCAACGTGATAGCCCATGTATATGAAGAGATACCTGGTACTGCCTGCGTCGATGAGGTCATAATGGCCGCGGTTATCCTGAAAGCTTCCTCCATAGCATTCCCGGTAGCTTACCTGTTTTTCGCCGAAGTAGCGGCTGAAATTATCGTAGAGGGCGTCGTCGTGCTTTACGTCGTGGTTGCCGGCGCAGATCCCTGCGGGTATATTGGCGATGGAGGCCATGGCGCGCACGGCGTTTTCCCACTGGCGCTCGCTTCCATAGTTGTTTATAAGGTCGCCTGTATGGGCAACGTACTTCAGGTTCAGCTCCTTCTCCGCGTCCCGCAGATAGGCGGTCATGGCGTAGAAGCTATCCGGGAATCTGTTGGAGTAGTGCTGTGTGTCGCTCATCCATGCGATGGTATAGCGGCTCTCGGGTTCCTGCATAGGCTCGGCCGCGGCGGTAGGCGCGGGAGCAGCTGTGGGCGGGGGTTCCGGAGATACGGCGGGCTTGGCGCAGCCCTCCAGCGTCAGTACAATAAATAAGGCGGCAATGCCGCATGTAAGTTTAATATATCGTTTCATAAAAACAATTTTAACACATGAAGCATTGCATTGTAATAGTGAATTATTGATGAATTATGGGGGAAAAGGAAGGGCATTATTTGACAAGGGGGGCTTTGAGTGTTACCATGTGGAAAGAAAAAATAAGGAAGGCAAAGGCCGCAGATGTTAAGCAAAAAAGAACTCGGAAAATTCAGGGACGCCCGCGAGGAGCTGCATAAAAAAGACGAGCCTTACAGGAGGGCGGCAAACAGCGACTTCATAATATACCTGTTGACGCTCATGGCGGTGGCGATATTCATACGCACCTTCATATTCGAGCCTGTGCAGTGCATAGGCATATCCATGTACCCCACGCTCGTGGGCGGGGAGGGGATGTTCACGGAAAAGCTCACATATACCGTTTCCGCGCCGCAGCGCGACGATATAATAATCTGCCGCTACCCCTATCACACGGAAAAGTGCGTCAAGCGCGTTATAGCCGTGCCGGGGGACAGGATAAGCATATCCGACGGGGCCATATACCTCAACGGCGAAAAACTGGACGAGAGCGCCTACTGGGACGGCTATATAGAGAACAGCGAAATGCCGGAGGTCACGGTTCCGGAAAGGAGCCTTTTCGTGGTGGGCGACAACCGCAACAACAGCGGGGACAGCCGGCATGTGGGCTTCATACCCTACTGGCAGGTGAAGGGCAAGGTGCGCGCCGTGATGACGCCATTCTCGCAGGCACGCTGGATCTGATAGAATCAAACGCGAAGGAGACGAAAGCTCTTTCGCGTTTTTTGTTATACGCGCTGCTTTTGGAAATATACTCAAATCTTATGGTAAAGGGCAATTGTAAAAGGGCTGTGCAAGGTTATATAATATTAAATTAGGTCAAAACTGCATATTTATATATTTTTTTGATAAAACAAGGGGGAAAAAGGGAATGAAGATAGGCTTTGACAACCAGAAATACCTTTCCATGCAGTCAGAGCATATTATGGACAGGCTTGCCCAGTTCGGCGGCAAGCTGTATCTGGAGTTTGGCGGAAAACTCTTCGACGACTTTCACGCTTCCCGCGTGCTGCCGGGCTTTGAGCCTGACAGCAAGGTGCGCATGCTTCTCCAGCTGAAGGACCAGGCTGAGATAGTCATCGCCATAAACGCGGCGGATATCGAGAAGAACAAGGTGAGAGGCGATCTGGGCATAACCTACGATCTGGATGTGCTCAGGCTCATAGATGCATTCCGAAGCATAGGCCTGTACGTGGGCAGCGTAGTACTCACCCAGTACCGCGGCCAGAGCGCCGCCGGCGTATTCCAGCGCCGGCTGGAGCAGCTCGGCATAAAGGTATACCGTCACTATCCTATTCCCGGCTACCCCAACGATATAGAGACCATTGTCAGCGACGAGGGATACGGACTCAACGAGTACATTGAGACTACCCGCTCTCTGGTAGTAGTGACCGCTCCCGGCCCGGGAAGCGGCAAGATGGCTACCTGCCTTTCCCAGCTTTACCATGAGAACAAGAGGGGCATTCGTGCGGGCTATGCCAAGTTCGAGACCTTCCCCATATGGAACCTGCCACTGAAGCATCCGGTGAACGTTGCCTACGAGGCAGCCACGGCGGATCTGAACGATGTGAACATGATAGACCCCTTCCATCTTGAAAACTACGGCGTCACCACCGTAAACTACAACCGGGACGTGGAAATATTCCCGGTGCTCAAAGCCATGTTCAGGCAGATATACGGCGAGTCCCCCTACAAGTCTCCCACGGACATGGGGGTGAACATGGCGGGAAACTGCATAACGGACGATGAGGTATGCTGCGAGGCCTCCCGTCAGGAGATAATACGCCGCTACTACGCCGCCATGTGCTCTGCCCGTCAGGGAATGAGCGACAGCCGGCCTGCTGAAAAGATAAAGCTGCTCATAAACCAGCTTGGCATAACCGTAAAGGACAGGCCCGTAATAGACGCGGCGGTAGCCCGGGCGGAGCAGACCGGGGAGCCTGCCGCGGCGATACAGCTGCCCGATGGCGAAATAGTCACCGGCAAGACCACTAAGCTCCTTGGCGCTTCGGCTGCCGTGCTGCTCAACGCACTCAAGCGCCTGGGCGGGATACAGAAGGATATGCACCTCATATCCCCCATAGTGATAGAGCCCATACAGGATCTGAAGGTGAATCACCTTGGCAACCACAATCCTCGGCTGCACATGGACGAGGTGCTTATCGCCCTTTCCATATCCGCCGCCACCAACCCTACCGCCGAGGTGGCCATGCGGCAGCTGGATAAGCTCAGGGGCTGTGAAGCTCACTCAACGGTCATACTTTCCGGCGTGGATAGCAGCACCTTCCGCAAGCTGGGAATAAACGTGACCTGCGAGCCCAAATACCAGACAAAGAAGCTGTATCATAAGTAAAAACAAAAAGAAAAATAAAGGAACGACAGCTCACGCCGCCGTTCCTTTTCTATGCCTGTTTATCACACGTTAAAACGGAATACCACTATGTCTCCGTCCTGCATGACGTAGTCCTTTCCCTCGCTGCGGATAAGGCCCTTCTCCTTGCAGGCCGCCATTGTGCCGTGCTCAACAAGGGTATTGAAGTTCACTACCTCTGCCCTTATGAAGCCCTTTTCAAAGTCGGTATGTATCTTGCCCGCCGCCTGAGGGGCCTTGGTGCCCTTGACTATCGTCCATGCCCTTACCTCCTTGGGGCCGGCGGTGAGGAAGCTTATAAGGCCCAGCAGGGAGTAGCACTCCTTTATGAGCTTGTCCAGGCCGCTTTCGCCTATGCCCATCTCCCTGAGGAAGTCCTGCTTTTCCTCGGGGGAAAGCTCGGAGATCTCCTCTTCTACCTTTGCGCATATGGTCAGGGCGCCTGCCTGTTCGGCGGCTGCCGCCCTGTACAGGGCGTCTACCTGGGGCAGGTCACGGCCGATATCGTCCTCGGATATATTGGCCACATATATGACGGGCTTGGAGGTGAGCAGGAACAGGCCATCAACGTATTCCCTTTCGTCGTCTGTTAGCTCCATGCTGCGCACCGGCTTGCCGGATTCCAGATGGGACTTTATGCGCTTGAGAAACTCCACCTCGGCCAGCAGCTTCTTGTCGCCGGACTTGCTGTTCTTTTCGGCCTTCTCTATGCGCTTGTCCATGGTATCCATGTCAGCAAAGATCAGCTCTATATTTATGGTTTCCATATCGCGGACGGGGTCTACCGAGCCGTCCACGTGGACTATGTTCTCGTCCTCAAAGCAGCGCACTACGTGAACTATGGCGTCCACCTCCCGGATATGGGAAAGGAACTTGTTGCCAAGACCCTCGCCCCTGTATGCGCCGCGCACAAGGCCGGCTATATCCACGAACTCTATTGAGGTGGGGGTGTATTTTTCGGGGTGGTACATTTCGGAAAGCACGTCCAAGCGGCTGTCCGGCACCGCCACCACGCCTACGTTGGGCTCTATGGTACAGAAGGGGTAATTGGCGGCCTGTGCCCCCGCCTGGGTTATGGCATTGAAAAGTGTGCTTTTGCCTACGTTAGGAAGTCCTACTACTCCGAGCTTCATATGCTTTGTCCTCTCCCGACGGTGAATTTATTAGGGTATGTACCTGCTGGTACTTAATAATTATATGTTCCCTCCTGCGCCTTGTCAAACCGATGCAGGGGGGATATACTTATTTATATGGAAAAACTCGAAAGCAAAGTAAAAAACGCCATAGACAAATACGGCCTCATAAATAAAAACGAGAGGGTGCTGGTGGGCCTGAGCGGCGGCGCGGATTCGGTGGCGCTGCTGCATGTGCTGCTGAAAATAGCGCCGGAGCGGGGCTTTGAGCTTTGCGCAGCCCATCTGAATCACGGTATAAGGGGGGCGGAGGCGTATCACGACCAGCGCTTCGTCGAGGAACTGTGCGGACGGCTGGGGGTGCCGCTGGTCTGCGAGGAACTGGATATACCCGGTATAGCCCGCCTCGAGGGCAAGACGCTGGAGCAGGCGGCGAGGGAGAAGCGCTATGAATTCTTCCATAGGGCTGCGAAAGAACTTGGCGCGGATAAAATAGCCGTCGCCCATCACATGGACGATCAGGCGGAGAGCATAATGCTGCACCTCATACGGGGCAGCGGCCTGAAGGGGCTCATGGGCATGGAGCCCGCCTATGGGGATATAATACGCCCGCTGCTCTGGGCCAGAAGGCGGGAAATAGAGGAATACGCGGGGCAGAACGGCCTGAGCTACTGCACCGACAGCACCAACCTTGAGCGGGACGCCAGCCGGAACAGGATACGCCTCGACCTTATCCCCTACATTCAGGATAACCTGAACCCCTGCTTTGTGGAGGGCCTGTGTTCCATGGGTGAGCTGCTGCGGCAGGACGAGGAATATCTGGACGGGCTGGCCCGCAACGCACTCAGGGATGCAAAGACAGAGGAAGGCTACGATAGGGCCAGGCTTGCCGCGCTGCCGCTGCCCCTAAAGAGCCGGGCCATACGCATTGCGGTGTTTGAGGCAGGGGCCACGGCGGATGTGGAGCGCCGCCACATAGAGCGCATAATGGATATGCTTACGGCAAAAACCGGCGCCCATGCGGATATACCTCACATAAGCGCATGGGTGAGTTATGGCAGCATCTGCTTTGGAATCCGGCAAAGTGCCGATGAAGTGGACGTGCCCTTCAATGTTGAGGGGGAAACCCGGTTTGCCGGAGGTTTTTTCTTTGCAGAAGCTGTCGAAGGTGGTATAATAAAAAACAATACTGTCGCCTATATTGACAGGGACAAGCTGCCTGCCGGCCTCAGGGTGCGTACCCGGAGAGATGGGGACAGGTTTCAGCTCATAGGCTCGGGCGGCGGAAAGAAACTCAAGGACTTTTTCATAGACAGAAAAGTGCCGAGGGATCAACGAAATATGCCCATACTCTTTTCGGGAAGCGACGCCCTGTTCATACCGGGCTACGGTATTTCCGATAAGGTAAAGGTGGAAGAAAACACGAAGCGGGTGCTTCGTGTAACGTACGTTGCGGAGCAGTGAACAAAAAATTTTTTAAATAACCGGGGGTTCAACATGGCAGAAAAGACCGATCTTAACAAGGTAGTGGATAAGGTGCTGGTAAGCGAGGAGGAGCTGCAAAGGCGCATAGCCGAGCTGGGCGCTCAGCTTTCGGAGGATTACGAGGGCAAGGACGTGATATGCGTCTGCATACTCAGGGGGGCTGTCCACTTCTTTTCCGACCTTGTGCGGCATATGACTTGTATGACAGAGCTGGACTTCATGTCCATATCCAGCTACGGCAACGGCAAGAGGACCTCCGGAATAGTGCGCATAGCCAAGGATATGGATACCAGCATAACCGGCCGCCACGTGCTCATAATCGAGGATATAATGGACAGTGGCCATACTCTTAAGCACCTTAGGAAGGTACTGGAGGCAAGAGAGCCCGCCTCCCTTAAAATATGCTGCCTGCTGGATAAGCCTTCCCGCAGAGAATGCGATATCACACCGGACTATACCGGCTTCGTCATACCCAACGAATTCGTGCTGGGCTACGGGTTGGACTTCAACAACTTCTACCGCAACCTGCCCTACGTGGGAGTTCTCAAGCCGGAATATTACGAATAATAAAAAATTACGTAAATTCATAATTTGTTAATAAAATCGTGATTGGCCGCTTGTTGACAAAGCGCCGATCATGACGCAAAATGTATAAATCAACATATTGGATCGATAGGTAAGAAGTATGAATAAGGAAGAGGAACGGATAAACGAGCTGGAAGAAAAGCTCCATCAGAGCCAGGCGAAAGCCGGAAAGGCTCAGGAAGCTGTGGACAAGGCCCAAAGCACCCTCAGAACCGTAAAGGATATGGACGCGGCGGAGAGCGTAATAACCGCAGCGGAGCAGGCCTTTGAAGCGGCAGAGGCCGACCTCGCCCATGCCGAGGAGGACATCGAAAGAGCCGAGGATGAGCTTAATGAGGCCAGGGCGGAGGAAACGCCCGACAATATGGACGATATAGACGATTACAGCGAGGACCAGCAGCCCAAAAAGAAGGGCAAGGCCGGCCTTGTCATAGGCATAATAGCCGCGGTGGCCCTTATAGGCGCGGGCGGATGGTATTATTATACAAACTTTATACAGGGCGCAAAGCAGAACGAAGATCCCGCAGCAGATAGCCAGCCTCTGGAGATGCCGGACCTCACATACGAAGTTGCTGACGTAGCTCAGAGCATACTTAAAAATAAGGGCATCGATGCCGATATACTGTTCGTATCCTCCGAGAAGGTGCCAAAGGGTCTGGTCGCCCTGCAAAGCGTAAGTGCGGGACAGGAGATAGACGGCGACGAAAAGGTGACGGTGTACATAAGCCTGGGTCCCGCTCCCACGCCCACCCCGGAGCCCAGCCCCCTGCCTACTCCTACGCCAAAGGCCAGCCCCAAGCCCCGCAGGACCAAGATACCCGAGATAGTCATACCTCAGCCTGTAGTGACGCCCTGCCCCGTTGGGTGAGGAGGCTAACCTTGACAGCCGGTTCGGCTGTGAGAGGGCGGAAGCCCAGGCAATGCAAACGCGGAAACCAAGGAAACATATAAAGCAACATATAAGGAGAAGATACCATGAAGAAGTTGTCCCTGATAATGGCTGTGCTGATGGCAATAGGCCTGTTCGCCGGCTGTGCGCAGCAGGAGAACGCCGAGCAGCTCCCCGGCGATGAAGAAGCTCCCGCCAAGGAATATCAGTATATCACTGCCGACGAAGTAAAGACAATGATAGAGAACGGCGACGAAAAGGTCATAGTTGATATACAGCCTGAGGAGTACTACGCCCAGGGCCATCTGCCTACCGCCATCTCTACCTACGCATATCCCGCGGATACGGATGAGCTGAAGGCCAAGCTGGATACCGCCCTCGAAAAGATAGATGAGAAGGAAGGCCCCGTCATTATAGTGGGCCTGGGCGGCAAGACCGGCGCGGAAAACGCCTACGACTACTATGCGGAAAAGGGCGTTGACGAGAGCAGGCTGAGGATACTTGAGGGCGGCCAGATGAGCTGGCCTTATGAGGAGCTCAAGTGGTACAACATAGATTATCTCTATATCGCTCCCGACGATCTGGTAAAGCTGCTTGAAGAAAACAAGAACGTCATGCTTATAGATATCCGTCAGAGCGAATATTACGATGCCGGCCACCTGCCCGGCTCCATACCCACCTATTCTTTCCCCAATACAAACAAGGAACAGTGGGACGCTCTGGACGAGCTGAACGAGCAGATAGAAAAGACCCTCGACCCCATAGTGCTCATCTGCATGAGCGGCACCAACGGCGCGTACAACGCCGTAAACCACTGGGCTACCAAGGGCATAGACCCGCGCAAGTTCTACATACTTGAAGGCGGCGGCACCAACTGGCCCTATGCGGATATGCTGGAAGTGACCCCAAATTACCAGTACATCACCCCTGATGAGCTCAAGACCAAGATCGAGGCCAAGGAGGATATGCTGCTGCTCTCCGTGCAGACAAAGGACAGCTACAAGGAGGACGGGCATCTCCACGGCTCCATAGAAACCAAGGCGTATCCTGCCAATACCGAGGACCTTCGCAAGAGACTGGATAAGGTAACGGATAAGCTTACCGAGAACGACCTGCCTATATATGTGATGTGCATGGAAGGCAAGGGCGGCGCGGAGAACGCCATAAGCTACTATGTAAACGAGAAAAAGATCGACCAGACCCGCTTCTATATTATCGAGGGCGGTATAAAGGGCTGGCCCTTCCCGGAGATGCTGGAAAGCAGCAAGACAGAAGCAGAAGAATAATACGGTTGAACACGACAGGCGGCGCGCTCAAGTGAGCGCGCCGCCTTTTTGTCTTGTATTGCTTTATTTCGCCTGAATTTTCTTCAGCCTTGCGAAACGGGGCAGGCCGTTTTCAAGGGGGCGATCTGGGGTTCCCTGAATGAGGGGCAGGGCGTAGTCAATGAATTCCTTGTTCACGTTGTTGCCCTCGCGGTTGATCCATTCAAGGGGAACCTTCTTTTCGGTGTTGGCGACGTCGGTAAGGTCCATGAGCTTTATGCCGCAGACGTAGCTGCCCTTTTCATCGTATTTGCGCTCAAAGCCTACCATCTTGTCGGTGGTGCCGGATATGGCCTCCAGTACGGCGGTCTTGCCGGAGAGGAAGGATTCTTGGATATCGGTGAGGGAGGCCAGGTGCGCGCCGCAGCGCTGCATCAGAGAGAACTCTATGCCGCGTACCTTGCAGCCAATGGCGCCCTTGATGTAGTTGGCGAGGTAGGAGGCCAGGCCGCCCAGCTGTTTGTGGCCGAAGGCGTCCACGGGGGCGTTCTCCGCGCCGTATTCGGCGATGAGCTTGCCGGTGGAATCGTGTATACCCTCGGATACGGCGACTATGCACTTGCCGCTCCTGGCGTATACGGCCTTTACGTCTTCCACGAACTTATTAAGGTCAAAGTCACGCTCCGGCAGGTAGATGAGGTCGGGACCTTCGCCGCTTATATTGGCAAGGGAGGAGGCTGCGGTGAGCCAGCCGGCGTGGCGGCCCATTATCTCGATGACGCATACCATTCCGGTGTCGTAAACGCGGGCGTCCCTGTATATCTCCATGCAGGTGGTGGCGACGTACTTGGCGGCGGAAGCATAGCCGGGGCAGTGGTCGGTGCCGAACAGGTCGTTGTCTATTGTCTTAGGCACGCCCATTATGCGGCACTCGTAGCCCACGGACTGCATGTATTTGGATATCTTGTTGCAGGTGTCCATGGAGTCGTTGCCGCCGTTGTAGAAGAAGTAGCGCACGTCGTACTTCTTGAATATCTCCAGAATGCGCTTGTAATCAGAGTCGTCCTCGGCGCTGTCCTTGAGCTTGTAGCGGCAGGAGCCCAGAGCGGAGGATGGGGTGTAGAGCAGGTATTCGAGTTCCTTTGCGTCCTCCTGGCCCATATCGTAGAGCACGTCGTCCAACACGCCCTTTATGCCGTGGGCCGCGCCGTATACCTTGGTAATGCAGCCGGAATCAAGCGCGGTGCGGATAACGCCGTAAGCGCTGGCGTTTATTACAGAAGTGGGGCCGCCGGACTGGCCTATTATGCATGCGCCTTTAAGCTGTGACATTTATGATACCTCCAGAATTAAAATTCAAAAACTTTTCAGTCAGCATTATACCATAAAAAAAGCCCGGTGAGTATTGTGCTCCGGGCTTTTGACTATGATTTCACATTCGGTGTTTGCCGTGCGGCGGGGCGGCTTCAAAGCGGGCCTTATGCCCCGGCCTTTTCAGCCCTTTCGGCCTGCTTCTTCTGGAACCAGTCCTTGCCCTCGACGAAGCGGGCAACTATCATGGAGGCCACAGTGTCGCCGGAGGAATTTATGCAGGTGGCGGGAGGATCCACCAGCGCGCCGATGGTGGCGATTACGGGGAAGGCGATGCCCATCTGTTCGGGGAAGAACAGGGATACTATGACCATCTCCCCTACGAAGCCGCCGCCGGCCACGCCGGACATGGCTATTCCGGAGAATATGGCTATCATCAAGGCGGTCACATAGGTTCCTATGCCGTCAAAGGGCATGCCGAAGAAGCCGAAGAGGAAGCTTATCTTGAGTATTGCGGAGAATACCGAGCCGTCCATGTGCATGGTAGCGCCAAGGGGCAGCACTATGTCGCTTACGTCACGGGGTATGCCTATTTCCTCTGCGGCCTCCATGTTCGCGGGTATGGTGGCTATGGAGCTGCAGGTGCCCAGGGAGGTGACAGCGGGCTTGAGTATGTGCTGGAAAAGCTTTTTGGCGGCGCCCTTACCCCCTGCGAAGCGGGCATATAGGGGGAAGGCTATAAAGAAGTACAGAACGCATAGAGGATAGTAGAGCAGCATGGCGCGGCCGAAGTTGCCTATGAGGGTGGGGCCGAACTCGCCTATGAGGGAGGCAAAGAAGGCGAAGAGACCTATGGGAGCATAGTACATCAGTATGCTTACGACCTTCATTATGATATCGGAAAGGTTGTTGAGCAGCTTTCCGACGGCGCATTCCGGGCCGCCGCAGATGGATACGCCAAAGCCGAAGATTATCGAGGCCACTATAAGGGGCAGCATATTGCTGCGGCTGAAGAGCAGCGGGAAGTCGCTCACGGTGAGGAAGCTGACGATAAGCTCGCCTACGGTCTTGGGCTCGCCCACTTCCTCGGCTGCTACCTCAAAGGGGGTCAGCACGGGAGGAAACAGCTTTACAGCGGCTATCATTATGATGCCGGCGATTATGCCGGTGACGATGAAGGTGACGAGAGTGGAGCCCAGTATTTTGCCCAGCCGCTTCATGTTGGACATATTGCCTACGGCGGAGGCTATGGAGATGAATACCATAGGTACCACCACCGTGAACATCGCGTTTACGAATATATCGCCAAGGGGAGCAAGCACGCCCGCCTTATTGCCCAGCAGCGCGCCTGCTATACAGCCCAGTACTATGGAGCAGAGCAGTATGAGCGGGAAACGGTAACTCTTCCATACGGTAGACTTTTTCAATTCCATTTTAGTTCTCCTTTTATAAAAAATCGATGACAACAGTCTTTATAACATGTTATCACCGAAAAGAAGGGTTTAGTATTGCAATTGCTGCTGTCGGTATTGCGTTTTATACGGTATGCGGATATTCTGCGGCTATGACGCTCACCTCGCCGCTGTAAAGCTCCTCGGTGCGCCCGTCGTCAAAGCGGACGATCAGGTGTCCCTCGGGGGTGACGTCTATGGCTGTGGCCTCGGGCTCACCCTCCCGCATGAGCACGACCCGTTTTCCGGTAAGCATGCTGCCCTCACGGTATTCGCGGTATATGGAAGGGTCCGATGGGTTTGTCAGCGCCTTATACAGCTGGTCCGCCATGGCTGCCGCCATTTCGTCTATGGATACGGGAGGCTGGGAATCAGGATACAGGCTGCCCGCCTTTGCTGAAAGGCCGCCGGTAAATACAGGGCTCTGGTAGTTAAGCCCCACTCCCACCGCCGCGTACCTCAGCTCATTTTTGCAAAGGGCGCCCTCGGCAAGTATACCGCAGACCTTTTTACCTTCCCAGTATATGTCGTTCACCCACTTTATGGCGGGGTCGAGGTTCAGCTTGTCAACCATGGCCCTACGCACAGCTACCGCCGCCGCCATGGTCAGGCAAACGGGGTCTGTGGGGCGTACCAGCATTGTCATGTATATGCCCCCCTCGGGGCTTTCGAAGCTCCTGCCGATGCGGCCGCGGCCGGAAAGCTGCCGCCTTGCGAATATTACTGTGCCCTCCCTTGCGGTGGCCGCTATACTCTTTGCCTCAAGGTTGGTTGAGGGGGATTCCTCAAGGAATATTATGTCTATATCCGATTTGATATAGCGTCTTATGCCCTGCTCCGTCAACATATCACAGCTCCATTATGATCTGGTATTCTTCCTCGGTTACGCCGCCCCTTTGCAGCGCCCCTTCGATCAGGTCGCGGCAGGCGCGCACGTCCGGATCCCGGAGGAACTTGTCGTATTTGCGCGTCCAGTCCTCCAGCGCTTCGTGATACTCTGCAAACAGCACGCTGCGCCTTCCGTATTTTTCCATGGTGTTCCACAGGGCATGTATGGCCATATTGCGCTCCTGCCTTGATACGGTGGGCTGTATTCCCTTGTACTGATACTTCTTTATGTCCTCCGGCCCTACGCCGAAGCGGTCCACCAGATTTTCGATGATAAGGGCGCAGCCCAGTGCATCGTCCAGGGAATCGTGGTGGAGCTCAAGGGGGAGCTTGAGCCCGGCGCAGAGATCGTTGAGCTTATGGCTGCCGTAAAGCTCCTTGGGTATGTGCTTTTTGGATTTCTGCAATGAGCAGATATAGGTTATCTCGGGTATGGGCAGGCCGTATACCGCAAGGGACTTGCATATCACCCCAAGGTCGAAGGCAGCGCTGTGCGCCGCCATTATTCCGTGGAAAAACGGCTCGATCTCGGGCCATATTTCGGGGAACAGAGGGGCGTCAGCCACCATGCCGGGGGTTATGCCGTGTATCTTTATGTTGTAGTCGTCAAAGTGCTCACGGGGATTCACAAGGAACTCCCGCCGGTAGACGGGAGCGCCGTATTCCATGTGTACTATGCCTATGGAGCATATGGAGTCGTTGTTGCGGTTCGGCGTCTCCACGTCTACCGCGGTGTACCTTTCAAGCAAAAGTCAAAATGCCTTTCAGTTAAGTATGATTATATGCGTATGAGTTCGTATTCGCTGCTGCCCAGGCCTATCTCCTCGCCGTGCTCTATCTGCACCCGCCAGTTGGTGTTGGGGTGGACGTTGATAAAGTGGTCGTGGCAGCGGCATTCCGCCTCGCTGAGCGCGCTCCTGGGGTTGGCGGGCATGGCGTTTACCGCGTCCGCCGCGGCCAGGTCTATCGCAACGGGGTCAAAGGAGGCGAACATACCTATATTTGGGACTATCGGCGCGTCGTTTTCGGGGTGGCAGTCGCAGTTGGGGGAAATATCCGCCGCGATGCTTATGTGGAAATTCGGCTTATCCTTTACCACGGCATAGGCGTATTCCGCGATGCGCCTGTTCAGGCTGGCCTCGCTGGAGCTGTTGTGGGGCTTTATGGCGTCGAAGCTGCATATGGCTATGCAGCGGCCGCAGCCCACGCAGTTGTCGTGGTCTATCACGGCCTTGCTGTTTTCGTAGTGTATGCCGTCGTTGGCGCATATCGTCGCGCACTTGCGGCAGCCGCGGCAGCGGTCGCGATCCACTACCGGCTTGCCGTCGTAGTGCATCTCCATCTTGCCCGCCCTTGAGCCTGAACCCATGCCGAGGTTCTTAAGCGCGCCGCCGAAGCCCGCATCCTCGTGGCCCTTAAAGTGGCTGAGGCTTATTATTATATCCGCGTCTGCTATGGCGCGGCCTATCTTTGCGGTCTTGACCTCCTCGCAGCCTATGGGTATATACGCCTCGTCTGTGCCGCGCACGCCGTCTGCTATTATCACCTGGCAGCCGGTAGCGTATGGAGTGTAGCCGTTTATGTACGCCGTCTCGATATGCTCGAGCGCGTTCTTGCGGGAGCCGACATAGAGCGTGTTGCAGTCGGTAAGGAAGGGCAGCCCGCCCCGCTCCTTTATGTATGCAGCAAGAGCCCTTGCGTACTGCGGCCTGAGGTATGCAAGGTTCCCCATCTCGCCGAAGTGTATCTTGATGGCGACGAACTTATGGTCGAAATCTATTGTGCCCAGGCCTGCCCTGTCTATAAGGCGGGTCAGCTTCTTTGGCAGGTTTTCCGTGAAGGATGTGCGCATATCCGTAAAGTAGACCTTTGACATATCCGTTTCCCCTTATGTTTATTTTATAAGCTAAAGCAGCAGCTCACGGAGCGCCGCTACGCTTTCGACTATGTATGCGGCCCCGGCATGCTCCAGCTCCTCACGGCTGCCGTAGCCGTAGAGCACGCCGGCACAGTCCAGCCCGAAGGCCCTTGCCCCCTCCGCGTCGTATTTCCGGTCCCCTATCATCAGGGTATTTTCCGGCGCTGCATCGGGACAGGAGCGAAGCACATGGGCTATCACGTCCGCCTTTGTGGGTCTGCCCTCGTCCATGGTGTTGCCGCCTACAAAGTCGAAATACCGTGCTATATCGAAGTGATCCAGTATCCTGTGGGTGAAGTCCTCCGGCTTTGAGGTGGCTACCATCACGCGCCTGCCCGCGGCCTTCAGGTCACTGAGAAGCTCCGCTATGCCGGGATATATCTCGTTTTCAAATATGCCCTTTTCGGAAAAGTACGCCCTGTAGTGCTTCAGCGCCTCCAGCGCCTGAAGGTTGGTCATGCCAAAGCCCTCCTCAAAGGAGCCTATGAGGGGCGGCCCTATCAGCCATGTAAGCGTTGTCCTGTCCGCAACCTCTATGCCCATCTTGCATAGAGCGTACTGGGCGGCGGAGGTAATGCCCAATGCGGGGTCCGTGAGCGTACCGTCAAGATCGAACAAAAGGTTCTTGAATACCGCGTTTTTATCCATTTGCTTCCCGCTCCTGGCGCCTGAGGTATTCCGCCGCCTTGAACAGGCCGAATACCGTCTTGCCGTCGGAAATCCGGTCATTCATTATCATATCTATAAGCTGGCACAGCGGCGTTTCCCGGTAGTCCAGAAACTCGTCCTCATCCGGGTGGGCATTGCCATAGCTCAGGCCCCTGGCAAGGTACACGTATATACGCTCCGAAAGTATGGCGGGGGAGGGTATGTATATGCCCAAAGGGATAAACTCCTTTGCCGTTACGCCTATTTCTTCTTTAAGCTCCCGCTTCGCCGCATCGAGAGGGTCTGTGTCGAAGGCCTCCAGCTTGCCTGCGGGTATCTCGGCCATCACCCGCTGCTGCGGATAGCGGAACTGGCGCTCTATTATTACGCCGCCATTATCCGTGAGCGGCACCACGGCCACCGCGCCGCGGTGTTTAAGATAATCCCTCCGGGCGGTCTTTTTGTTGCAAAGCTCAACGGTATCACTGTACACGTCGAATACCGGGCCGGAATACTGTATGGCGGAGGAAACCGTCCTTTCAAAAAGCCTGCTGTCGTCCATGTGACAACCCTCCTGCAATTCTCAGCAAAATCAATTATAGCATATCACGGCGGCGCCATAAAAGCAAATAACGGCACACTTTTTAACCTTTGGACAAAACCGGACAATAATTGTACCCGAGGAGGCAAATGCCTGCAAAAACAGTCAAATTTATTCCCTATCGCCGCGAAAATGGCGGTGCTAAAATCACAGCATACAGAAAACCGCATATACCGCAGGATAACCAAAAAATTACATTATTACGGAGGCACTATATGGCTAAATACCGCATACTTTTGGCAGACAGCAACAACCAGTTCCAGACCACCGTCAGGGATTACCTTACGGCTCAGGAAGGAATAGAAAGGGTGGACACCGTGAACGATGGTCAGTCCGCCCTGGACGCAATGAACAACAACCGCTACGATGTGCTCCTGTGCGATCTCATCATGCCGGGCATGGACGGCTTTGAGCTCCTTGAGAGGCTTAACAGCGGCCTCGTGAAGGACGTGCCTGCCGTCATAGTGATAAGCGCCCTGCGTCAGGAGGAGATGGTACGGCAGGCCTGCACACTTGGCGCAAAGTATTACATGGTCAAGCCCATCGACCCCGATACGCTGTACAAGCGCATAATGGACATGATGGAGAGCACCTACGCACAGCGCTCGCAGGTCTGCGCCATAAGCCCCAAACCCCAGACTCTGGACGAGAAAATCGCTTCTGTATTCCTCATGATAGGTATACCCGCCCACATAAAGGGCTACCATTACCTGCGGGAGGCGGTGCGCATGGTATACTTTGAGCCCGCCCTCTGCGGCCGCATAACCAAGGAGCTTTACCCCGGCATCGCCAAGAGGTTCCAGACCTCTGCATCTAAAGTTGAGCGCGCCATACGCCACGCCATAGAGGTGGCCTGGACCCGCGGGAAAATAGAGAACATCAACCAGATATTTGGCTACAATATCTACAGCAAAAACGACAAGCCCACCAACGGTGAATTCATAGCCCTGGTTGCTGACAAGCTCATCATGGAGCGGGCAAGGGAAAAAAGCGGCAAGGCGGAGATCCAAAACGTCATATAATCAGGCAAAAATTGAGGGTTGAGGGCTTTGCGGTCTGTTCGCCGATACGCCCACCAACACAGCAAACTCCAACTGAAAATGAGGGATGAATGCGATAAATAATTTTTTCCTGATGCGACCAACTCCTTCTGTTTATTGGGTAAGAATTATACCTACAAACAGGAGGAGTTTTTGCAATGAACATGGAGTTCAACCAACACATTATCGAGTACATGACCCATTGCTATTCGAGACAATTAAGGCCTAAAACAATGCATAGTTATGAAAGTACTCTGAGGTTATTCGAGAGGTGGTGCAAAGAGGAATTGGGTATTGAAACTGTAGATGCGGTTACTGAAAGCACCATTCGCCATTACATTTCAGACATTCAACAAAGAGGAAAGTACACCTTTTATTCAAACGATTTAACCAAGGTCACAAATGCTCCAGAGCACAGGCGAGACTACTGCGAAGCAGTAAGCACAATCACCATCAATAACTACCTTCGCAACTTAAGAGCCTTCTTTAATTGGTTAGAATATGAGTGCATCATTAAGCAGAATCCAATGCAAAGAATAAAGCTATTGAAAAGCGAAAGAAAGGCAAAGGAGTATATGGATGATACAGACTTCAGGAAGCTCACCCACTCCCTTAATAAAGCCCTTTATCCAGAGCATCGTGACTATGCCATAATAATGCTGCTGATGGATACAGGAATGCGTTTAGGCGAATGTTCCAGCCTGCTTGTAAGCGATGTCGACATGACGAATCTCTCGATTTCCCTAAGAGCGGAAATCACAAAAGGAAGGAGAAACAGAGTCGTGTTCTTCTCCCCCAAGACCGAAACCCTTTTGCGCCATTGGCTCAGTTTCAAAGACAGACATGTGGAGAGTGATTACCTCTTTCCTATGAAGCAAAATGGTGAGCACATTACTGTCAGCGCATTTGAAAGAAACTTTAAAGTTTATCTTAAGCGCATCTCCATCAAAGGTAAGTATTCTCCACATTGCCTCAGAAACAACTTCGCCAAGCGCTGTCTCATGAGTGGAATGGACATATATACATTAAGCAGAATATTGGGGCATTCCAGTGTAACAGTCACTGAAAAAGCGTATTTGGATCTTACTGATGATGACCTTCGCAAAAGGTATCAAAACTTCAGTCCCATATCCAATATGAAATAAGCATCATCTTTTAAACATGTTTTATGCATCTTTAGAATTGCTTGAATGCACCTTTTGATGCACTTTCAAACAACTTTTAATACACATTGATAGGTATGGCTTCGATATGGCATTTTGCCTGTTCGAAGTCATTCGTTTTATACCTACCAATATTTCACAATTACTCCTACCAACAAACCAATAAACACTGGGAAAATTCAGATATCTTCATCTCAAAAAAAGCCCACATTTCAGCATTTTTGAAATTTACTTTTCACTGCACACACCCACAAATCGCTAACGGGTAGGTTTTCTGGAGAACTTTTAGGGATAGCAATAATGGCATTTTTAATCCACATCAAGGCATTTCGCGCATTCATGTCACGCTTATAGCACAAGTTAAGCGCTGCGCAATGCTATAATGTGTACATAAGAGAGAGGGAAACAAACCTCTAAGAAAAACAAAGGAGAAACGATAATGGAATACTACAACGAATTCAAGCTCACCATGGAAACAAATGCCAAGGCAAAAGAGGCAAGTGAAATTCTGATCAACAGGCTGAACAAAGGTTTCGAGATTGACAATACTTATCGTTTCAATCCTTCTTCTAAAATGGCACAGGTTATTTCTGCCAACGATAATACTGTCACACTCGATGGTTACGATGGTTACTACACTGTTGAAGATTCCGAGGAAGTCTTCTTCGAGCTTTTAAAAGTACTGGCAGAAAATCTCTCCGAAGACACCTTCTCTTGTGAAATAATAAATAATTCTACCTACTCAGAGGGCACTATCAATGCATCCTTCAGCAACGGTATCCTTACCATCAACTCTGTGTACTATCCCGAAGGATATACCGAATACTTGTGCTGTGACGAATGCGGTGAAAACATCGTAAAAATCGATGAGTACGATGCAAGCAAAACATACTTCTGCGAAGAGTGCGGCGAAGAAGTCGACCTCCAGGAACAGTACGAAAACTGCAAGCCCATCATTACCGAAAAGGTAATAGCCATCAAGTAACAGCAGTACCATTTAAGTGACAAGTTAAAACACTCCCGCTGGTATAATAAACACATAAAGAACAGAGAAAACCTAAGCAAAGTAAATTAAGAATTAAGGAGATAAAAACAATGAAGAACATCAACATCAACTTCCAGAAGCAGACCATCGAAATGACCAAGACCTTCGCTAACAGTGCAAGCAACTATGGCTCCGAAGCCTACAACGAACTGATGAATGCCAAGCGTGACTTCCCCTCCTACACTGTCACTATCGTAAAGACTGCCTCCAAGAAGGATTCCTTCAAGGGTCTCAACCTCAAGTACATGGAAAAGTACATCACCGAAAAGTCTGGTGTCGAGAGCGAACAGATGGCAACCTTTAACCTCCTCTGCGGCAATACTGATGACGAACTCGCAGCAAAGGCATCCTTCGGCGAAATTAAGATGTGGTTCCTCACTCAGTATCCTGAAATCGAAAAGGCACGCCAGAACATCGATGAAATCATAGCCAAGGCCAAGGAAGCACGTATCGCAGCCAAGGCAGCTTAATCAAGACAACAGTGAGCAAGAAAAGGAACAGTAATTATGAAAAACACTCTTAAGATCAATCACGAAAACAGAACTCTCGTAATGGATAGAACTTTCGCTAAGGCTGCCTCCTTTGTCGGCTCCAACGAATACAACCTCCTTCAGGATGCACGCAGAGACTACCCCTCCTACCAGGTAACCCTTCGCTCCATCAAAAAGAAGGAAGACAAGGAAAGCTATCGTGGCCTTACCTATAAGTACATGGAAGACTACATCCGCAGCCACGCTAATGCCGCCGCCAACATGGCTGAATACCATCAGCAGCGTTTGTTGGCAGAATGTCACTCCATTCGCTACCCCAACATCAAGAAATGGTTCCTCGCAATGTATCCCGAAGTGGCCCAGTTCGGTATAACGGAAATCCCCGAAAGGAAAGTTGAAAATACACTTTCAATAGTGAAAGGAGAGGCCGAGCTTCAGGCGGCATAGTGAAAATATGAATAATAAGTATGTAATAGCAATTGAAAAAACTTTGGTTCAAGAATTTGATATATCAGCCAATAATGCAGAAGAAGCTTTTAGAAAGGCAGTTGAATACTATAAAAATGGCACCTCCGTTATAACACAGGGCGAAGTACAGTTTAAGCAAATGGCAATTATAGCACCATATAACGAAGCTACTGACTGGAAGGAGTTTTAGCATGACAAGCAGTTATCTTATAAAGAACATCAAATACCACTTCTTATTATGCAATTGCACAACAGCACCGCTTTATATCAAAAACAAACAATTAGAATTATGAAAGACCTTCCGAGTGGTGGAAGGTCTTTTTTATTTTATCTTTTCTTTAATCTATTAATCAAATTCAAAATTAGCAGCACATCTTCATCATTAAGTTCCTTCAAACCACAAACCGCCTTTTGTATTAATTCCGGATTCTTAAATCCATCATCAAAGAATTCCTCAGGAGTTATTCCAAAATAATCACAAATCACAAAAAACTCGCTCATAGAAGGAAGCGTTTTCCCAGATGTAATATTATTAACATATCCTCTGCTATGGCCTAGATCATAGCTCATTTGATATTCGGATACGCCTTTTCTCATTCTTAATTCAGATATACGTTCTCTAACAAAATTTGCTTTCATCCTACTACCTCCATCCTTTTTAGAATAAGGCAACAATCAATCGTTATATCCGCCTAAGAAATGTTGTTTTTATTGATTTAGCTGTTTATAAATGTTATAATCGTTTTAAAGATGTTTTTAGTAAGTTTTTAAGCTGTATATGCAGTTTTTAAAACGATCGTATAAATCAGCTTTATTATTTTACAATCTGCAGATAAGTGTACGGAGAGTTGTATGAAAAAACGTGTAATTGCCCTAATGCTCGCCTTTGTTCTGGTACTTAACATGGGTACTGTTGCCTTTGCCAATGGTGAAGCAACTCCTGCCCCTGTTACAGAGACAGAACCCACGCCTACCCAAGAAGTAGAAGCAACGCTCACTCCTGCTCCAATAGCAGAAGCTCCATCCCCAGTAGCAGAAGTAATACCTACGCCCACTTCAGAAGTTGTGCTGGAGTCAATTAGTGTTACCCAGACGCCTGACAAGCTTGAGTATCTTTGCACTGATACCATGGTGGATTCCACTGGTGGTTTGTTAACCCTTACTTTCAGTGATAGAACTACACAAACAGTAGATCTCTCCGCAGCAACCCTTTCCCTGGTAAAAGAAAACGCGAATACAGCATCTGTCAACGTTGCCTATGAAGGTATGACGGACAGCTTTGCTGTAACTGTTTCCCACAACTATGATGAGGGCACTGTAACCACCGAGGCCACGGCAACCGAACCGGGTGTTATGACCTATACCTGTGCAGACTGCGGCGATGAGCAGATCGGCGAAATACCGATGGCTGTTGCAACAGAGATTGCCAGCGGCACTTGCGGCGCAGAAGGTGATAACCTCACCTGGACGCTGGATAGCGACGGTGTACTTACAATAAGCGGCACAGGTGATATGGCATATTACAGCGCATCAAATGAGGCACCTTGGGCAGAACATAGGGAAACTATTACGGAGATTGTTCTGCCTGAGGGAATGACGTCCATAGGGGATTATGCTTTTGCCGATTGTTCGAAAGTAAAAGAAGTCATTATTCCCGATAGCGTAATATCCATATATGGAGGAGCGTTTGCTAATTGTACTGAATTAGCTTATTTGCGCATCCCAAAGAGCGTAAAATATATCACAAATACCCGAGTTGATGGTACTAACTGGAATATTTTGGATAACTATCTTCACGGATGCAGCAAATTGATTACTGCAGGTCCCATAGGCAGCAGCTGCAACATTGAGTATGGTTGGAATATAGAAATCCCTCATGAGGCATTCTGGAACTGCGGAAATTTGGAATCTCTCCATATTGCATCAGGTATAACTAAAATAGCAGAGATGGCTATTTATAATAATGTTAACCTTGAAAGCATAACGGTAGATGAAAGCAACACCGAATATGACTCAATAGATGGCGTGCTGTTTACAAAAGATGGGAAAACGCTCATCAAGTATCCAGAAAATAAATCCGGCACACAGTATTCTGTGCCGACCGGAACGATGACAATAGGAGAGAATGCTTTTAACAACTGTGATAACCTAACAAAAGTAACCCTTAACGAGGGATTAACACAGATAAGTCAGGCCGCATTTTCCGATTGCAGTGCACTCTCCGAAATGATTATACCCGATGGTGTGACTAATGTAGGAGCCTGTTCTTTCTACGGCTGTAGTGCTCTTAAAAGCATTGTTATACCTGCTAGTGTGACAGTTGTAGCGTCGCAAAGCTTCGGTCGTTGTACTGCGCTTGAGGGCATAACCATACCTGCCAGTGTAACGGATATAAGGGAATGTGCGTTTGAATATTGCAGTGCTCTTATAGAAATAACCTTTGAAGGTAATGCACCTACCACGATAGAAACAACTGCATTTAACGGAGTAACGGTTACTGCATACTACGACAAAACCAAGAACTGGGCAGAGGATGACTTTCAGGATTACGGCGGAAACATCACATGGAAACCTGTGGTAGAAGCTATTGCCAGTGGTATCTGCGGCGCAGAAGGTGATAACCTCACCTGGACGCTGGATAGCGACGGCGTGCTGACTATTTCCGGCACGGGTGCAATGAAGGATTATCCCAACGAAATCGGTGCACCGTGGGCGGATTTTGCCGATGATTTAACAAAAGTGGTGATCGAAGAAGGTATTACCACAATAGGCGCTTCTGCATTTATGTATTGTGGCAATCTTACCGAAGTAGTAATTCCCGGCACGGTTACTTCAATTGGCTCAACAGCATTCCTGGGGTGTACTAGCCTTACGAAGTTTGATATTCCCGAAGGTGTGATATCCGTTGGTGGAGAGGCGTTTGGAGAGTGCAACGCGCTTGCAAGGATTAATATTCCCAGCAGCCTGACTTCTTTCGGTGAGAGAATGTTTATGAATGGTGCTGGGAAACTGACAGAAATAAACGTTGACAGCGGAAACACTGTATACTCATCAAAGGAAGGTGTGCTGTATAGTAAGGATGGCAGCACTCTGGTGTGTTATCCCTGCGGCAAGGAAGATAGTTCGTATATTGTTCCAGAAGGCGTAACCGCGATAGGAAACAGTGCATTCGAAGACTGTAATGTTACTCAAGTACAGCTGCCTGATACACTAACCCGTATATGTGCACATGCGTTCATGAACTGTCCGTTCCTTAAAACGGTGAGAATTCCCAACGGTGTTTCTACAATCGAGAGCGGCGCATTCAGCTGTGGCATTACTTCTATAAGCATTCCTGCCAGTGTCACTGAAATGGAAAGTGCGTTTACAGAAAGTTATGCCCTCACAGAGATAAACGTTGACAGCAGCAACCCCAACTATATGTCCAAGGATGGCGTGCTGTTTAACAAGGATGGCAAAGAGCTTATCTGTTATCCGGATCAGAAGACCGACATTGAGTATACGGTGTCCGACGGCGTGGTTGCCATTAAGGACGGCGCATTTGCTGACACACGTAACCTGAAAAAAGTGACCATACCCGGAAACGTAAAGACCATTGAAAAGTACGCGTTCTCCACCATGTTCGGCAGCTTGGAGGAAGTGGTTCTTTCCGAGGGCCTGGCAGTTATTGATGATGGCGCTTTCAGCTGGTGTGGCGGGTTGACCTCAATCACCATTCCCGCATCTGTTACTAAGATAGGAGAAAGGGCATTTATCGAAAGCGGCCTTACTGGAATTTCTTTCAAAGGAGATGCGCTCCAAATTGCAGATAATGCATTTACCAATGTTACTGCTACTGTAAAGTATCTCCACACAAAGAACTGGCCCGAGGATAAGCTCCAAGATTACGGTGGAACGCTTACTTGGCAGCTTTGCTGTGAGAACTTTGAAGAATGCGAAGTAATAACGGACGAAGCGATTGAGCCTACTTTCGACAGCACCGGCCTTACCGAGGGCAGCCACTGCTCTGTATGTGAAAAGCCTATCGTAGCGCAGAACGAGCTTCCCAAACTGGCTGTAACCGAACTTGAAATTACCGCACCTGATAAGCTTGTGTATTACAAGGGAGAGAGCCTTGACAGTACCGGTCTGACAGTCACTGCCAAGCTGAACAATGATACGAATATTGATGTTACCGATCAGGTACAGCTTGAAGGCTTCTCCAGTAATGCGGCAGGTACTAAAACTATTACTGTATCGTTTAAAGACGCGCAAGCAACCTTTGATGTGCAGGTATTCAGCTTCACCAGCGTAAGCCTTAGTCTGGAAGGCCGTGTAATTATCAACTTCTATGCTAACTTCCCCGGATATGAAGAATCGGGATATACTCCCGGAATACTGTTCTTCCGTAAGCAGCCTGACGGCGATGAAATAGTTGCCGCATATAATGCCGGTGAAGGCGTAACATCATATGTAGTTGCCGATAATGGAGCACTGATGTTCAGCTATGACAAGCTTGCGGCAAAGGAACTGAATGACAAAGTATATGCAACGCTGTATGCAGTACAGGACGATGGCAAGGTAGTCTTTGGCACACCTACACCCATCAGCGCAGCAGAGTATGCAATCAGTACTTTCGGCCTTTACGCTAACGATGCGAGACTGCAGACTCTGATGGTGGACATGCTCAACTTTGGTGCAGCGGCTCAAAATGAGTTTGACTACCGTACAAATGCCCTTGCCAACAGCAACATGAGTGCTACTATGGCAGCAAAGGCAACAAAGGATAATGTCTCATTATCTAACGGAATGAAATTGTATAAAGACGGTCTTAGCTCTGACAAGGTAACCATTAAGAGCGCCAGCCTGTCGTTGGATAATGAAATCAGCATCAACTTCTATGCCGAAATCAAGGGCGACATTAAAAAGGCAGAACTGCTGATCTTCGACGAGTATACCGCCGGCGGCGTTTACGACAAGAATACAGCCTCAAAGCGAACCGATATGGTACCCCATGAAGATATGTATGCGGGCTTTATAACCGGCATTGCCGCAAAGTCCATGCGTGATTTGTACTATGCCCGTGTCTATGTGCAGTTCGAGGACGGTACAGAGGCATACAGCGGCATAGGTCAGTACAGCGTAGAGTCGTATGCATGGCAGGTACGCAATGGCAGCGGTTTCTCCAGTGAGCTTAAACTGCTTATGGAAGAAATGATGAAGTACGGCGATTCTGCAAAGATGTACATGGAAAACAAGAATAATAACGCCAATGGATAAAAGGAGCAAGGAAAATGAGGATTAAAACAGCAATAGCATGGATGATGGTTCTTATGCTGGTTGTAAGCACTGTTGGATGCTCACAGCCCGCTGCTGAGGAAACGGTGGTGACGGATGTAATTCCGGAGATTACCGTCCAGCCGACGGTCGAACCTGAGCCCACACCCGAACCTACTCCCACTCCGTTGCCGGAGCGCAATCAGTTGGAAGGTGCGGATATCCTGGCAGCAGCACTTGCTGAACTGGGATACGATGATATCTACCTGGCCAAGAACTATACCAATGAAGAGTTGATTGCCTTTATTGTGAAAGTTCTGGGCAAGGGCAATCAGGCCGAAAAGAACAATTATCAGCATCCCTTTGGCGATGTATCCGATGAGCTGTCTCCCTATGTGGGATATGCATATGCAACATGGCTGCTGACCAACGTGCCCAACAATGAGCTGGGTGCAAAGGAAGAGGCGGACGATGCATTGCTCACCGCTATGTTGCTGAGGGCACTCGGCTATAAAGATTATGGTGCAAAACCTGACTTTTCAGAGGATAATATTCAGGATTTGGCGAAACAGTTGGGTATATCCGAAGGAGATTCCGAATATCCCGTTCGCGGCGATGATATAGTGGATAAACTTTGGACTGCCTTAAACACAGAAATGAAGAATGATGATGAAACTCTGATGGACAAGCTGGAAGATCAAGATGTATTCTCTTCCCGTGATGTGCGTCATGCATATGAGGTCATAGAAGAGGCAGAGGAAGCAAAGGAACGGGCAGAGAATCCTGAAAAGGAAGAATCTTCTGGCAGCAAGCCTAATGTGAGTGCCCCCTCCACAGAGAAAGATGATTCTTCAGCTGATTCCGGCAGCTCCGGCGGTAGCAACTCTGGCGGCGGCAACTCCGGTGGCGGCAGTTCCGGCGGTGGCAACTCTGGCGGCGGCAGTTCCGGTGGTGGTAACTCCGGCGGCGGCAGTTCCGGTGGTGGTAACTCCGGCGGTGGCAACTCTGGCGGCGGCAGTTCCGGCGGTGGCAACTCCGGCGGTGGCAACTCTGGCGGCGGTGACTCCGGCGGCGGTGACTCCGGTGGCGGTAACTCTGGTGGTGGTAACTCCGGCGGTGGCAACTCCGGTGGCGGTGACTCCGGTGGCGGCAACTCCGGTGGCGGTGACTCCGGTGGCGGCGATTCCGGTGGTGGTAGCACTGGCGGTGCCGGCGGCGAGAATGAGACTCCTACCATCCCCTTTGGATAGAAAAATAGATACTATAAAAGCCTAGGCAAATATGCTTAGGCTTTATTACCATCAGTTGACAAGGACACACAAGGTTTTAGGAGCCAAACAGCACGGCATAACCGCGTCGTCCTCATTTGAAATACATCCAGTATTTCTGCACTCGTCCTCCTTGTTCTGCCATACTCTTTGACTTCTAAAACTCAAAGACCCTAAAGAGTTTGCTTTGAGGGCGATCCAAGGCCGAGGAGCGCAGTACTACTGGAGGTAATTCAAGCGACGAGAACGCAGGAGCGCCCCAAAACAAACCTTTAGGGCTTGTGTGCTCTTGTCAACTGATGGTAGTAAATCGAGATTACTGGATTAGCAATCATTTACAGGCAATTTTATGAAAATGAAATATGGAAAGACGAAAGACCCTCCAGATGGCGGAAGGTCTTTTACTATCAGATTATACCTAATTTAAGTGAAATAACATGATATACTATATCTATCAAACTAGAAGGGACATAATTCATGACTCAAGATGCATCATCTAACAAAATTGATTCTCATATCCAGATGCCTAAATGCATTTTAAAGAGGTTTGAAAATCCTAACTTTAATTCTTTCTATTCTTACGATGTGCGTGAAGATTTTATAAAAAAGAATGGGCACGCCAGCTCTACAAATACCGAACTAGGATACTATTCTACCACTGTCGAACAACATCTTAATCAATCTATTGAAACACCTTTCAGCAAGGCTCTGTCAGCTCTTGATGAAATCGACTTTGACCAGCCCACTATTAGTATAGAGACAACTCACCTAGATGCAATAAAAGAATTTGCATATTCGCTCATATCAAGAGACCCCACTGCTCATAAAGCAATGAACAATAATCTGGTTATTTCGAAATTGTTATTTGAAATAACTGCTCAAGATACACATGATATTATGGCCGTATATGGGCCGTCGTTTGCCAAAGAAAAGGGATTGCTCGAGGACTACAGAATATCGTTTCTTATAAATAGAACCGATATTCCATTTGTTTTGCCGATTTGTGGTTTAATCCAAACCAACAAAGGGTATTATTTGCCTATTTCCCCCAGCATGGCAATAATTATGGCACATGATAGTGATATCAATAATAATTCCGATAACGGATTTTCGAGATTCTACATTGCTAACGCTGAGGTTCTAAAAAACCGTAATGACTACGCATTTTTAACTCAAGTAATGCGCCAATGGGGATATGTTGTTTGTAACAATCGTCAAGAACTAGAGCGTTTAAAATTAGCACATCAAGTAAAAATAAATCAGCATAAAAACGATGATAAAAAAGGTATTTAATTAGGAGTAAAACTTGACACCACCCAAAATTCGATTTCGTCCTGAATTTTTGGTATAATATTTATAGAAAGTAAGGGAAATAAGCGTTTTCTCCTGATACTTTCTCAACAAATCAATTCAATAAAATTATCATGCCGCCTCCACCGAAACGAACTTTGCAGAGCCACCGTCAGAGAAGTTCTACATATACGTAGAAGAATACGTATTCTAAGTATTATTCCTCCCCAAGCTTGTGGTTCATATAAGGGGTTCAGTAACAAAAGTTACTGAACCTTTGTTTTGCTGTGTGGGTTCGGCACAAAGGAGGCTTTATGTCCGTTCCAAATCAAAAAGTAGTCTACATTCACAAGCGTAAATACACCGGTAACTTTCTTCAGATCGGCATTGACGAAATGCGCCTAGCACAGCAGCAGATGACATACTGCGAGTTTGTGTTGTATCTCTACCTTGCAGGAAATGCCAACGGTTTCAAACTGGAACTCAGCCAGCAAGCATTTGAAAATGCCACAGGGTATAAAAAGACAGCGTATCATAATGCGGTGAACAAGCTTATCGAACTTGGATACCTTACTCAAAGTTACAACTATCACTATGAGTTCCACACCACCCCTGTTCGCCGCAGTGAACTCAATTTTGGAGTTTTATCTAACGGAAAATCTATGCCGCCCGAAAAAACAAAAAAATCTGTTCCATCAAACTCTCAATTCCGTTCGGACAATAGAGAAATAGATAATATAAATAATACATATAAAAAAGATAATGAATCAAAAAGTTTGGCTTTTAATGATATTTCTAAGGCTCCTATTATAATAAAGCGTCCTCCTAAAAAGCCTAAAAAACCACTTTGGGATTTTGATGATCTTATGTGATGTATATTGATTTCGCAGTCCTTATACAGCAGGAACACTATTTTAATTTATATAGACTTGGGGGATTTCCCATAATGCTTCCCCCCTATCAATTACAAAAGGAGAAATAATATGGCAAATGATTTTGATATTATGTGTGATGAAATCTATGTAGATTACAAACCTATTGAACCCAGTGAGGATTATGACCCCATTGCAGATATGCTCTATACACTAGGCCTTAGATATTATGATGTAATGGACAATTGCTGCAAAGATTATCGCAATGCGTTTAGACCTCTGGAAGCTTTTCTTTACAAGGTATTTAGTGACCACGAATCATTTTATGAATTTATGAATTGTCCTTATGACCCACCTCAAGTAGATATAAACGACTTAGTTTATTTTTACGAACACTATTATTACAACAACGCAGCGCAAGTATATGAAATGTCGCAAGGAGAAATGAAATATGAACTATGAGAAATGGCATATGCACTATGAAACTTTGCCAGATGGAACAAGAGCGCAAGTTAGAGATGGATACACAATGCGAGATGGTTATTTTACAAGAGATGGACATGGTGGTCATGCTTTTGAACATCATCAAGAAATGAGACAAATAGCACTGGCAACCATTAATGAAGTTGTACCACCAATGATAAACGATATTTGCATTCAGATATGCACAGAAGCTTTGCAGGATGTCATAGGCGCTATTGAATGGGATATTGAGGAAATAGTCAATGTATCCTTTGACGATATGCACAATGTATTTAACAGCGAAAAGTTCCGCAAAGTGATATCCACAAAGATAATGGATTCCATTAAGAAGAATCTGAACAACCCCAATATAAGGATAAAATAGAGAAAGAGTGACTTTGTGTCACTCTTTTTGTATACTAAAACATTCTTGCTATTTTTTCTATTGCTGATAGTACTAATTCCCACATTGAGCACAGTAACCCTACTACTGCCGCAATTGCACTGGCAATCGCCGCCCACATAGCATATTGTGATGTCTTATAGGCTTTTTCCATTAAATCATCGCTTTTTTGCTTGTTCTCGTATTCCTCTATGGCAATAACACCTTTATACAGTAATTCGATATAGCAGTGTTCTACATGTCGTGATGACGCTTTAATGAACCCATTCGCTATTGCCGTCTCTAACAACTCACGTCCCAAAGTAGGATTTAACAGCTTTTTCTCGATTAATCCATTTAACAGTTCTATACCTTCAATATTCTCTGGCATTGATGGCATAACGCTCAGCAGCGTATACATATCCTTGCTTATCATACACCTACTGCTCCTTTATGTGCTCCATCAAATCCGCCGGTTGACATTCCAACACAGAACAAATCTTATCCAGTGCTTCAACAGGCAAATGCTTAATGCTTCCGGTGCATATTGCGGATATTGTAGGCGGCCTAATGCCTGTTCTTTCTGCAAGTTCTTTTTGTGTCATATCACGCATTGCAAGCATTACTTTAACCTTAAACTTAATCATAAGCGCACCCACCTTTCTTGCTCGATTGTATCACGAATTTCGTATCATTTCAACACGCAATTCATAATAAAATTTTGATTTTCGTAATCATAATTACGTTAAACGTATTTACAAATTACATTTTTCGTAGTATAATAAGTATAGTCAAAAGGGGAAACCCAATAAAAGAAAAGGAGAAAATACAATGTCTAGAAACGAACTTATCGCAAAGATCGAAGCCCTCAACGAATGGGAACGCCTCATCGCAGAAGCACAGGCAGAAGCCGAAGCAATCAAAGACAGCATAAAGGCCGAAATGCTTGAACAGCAGACAGAGGAACTTGAAGCAGGAACTTACATCATTCGTTGGACTTCAGTCCTCACAAATCGCTTTGACAGCACAGCATTTAAAAGGGAATACGGCGAACTGTACAAACGATTCACTAAACAAATCTCAAGCCGCAGGTTTTCCATTGTATAAGAAAAGCCCCTTGCCTACTAGCCGACCAAAGCACAAGGCAAAGAGCTAAACACCACTCAAGCGGAGTGGATACCAACATAATAGCGTATCCGCTCCGCAGAATCAAGAAAGGATACGCAAACATGAAACAGCTTACCAGTTACAACAGGGTAGCAGGATACCTCAACAAGATATTCGACCTGCTCAACGCAGAATATTTTGAAAATGAACTTTCAAGGCCTACAATAACCATTCAGTCCACCCCAAAGGCCTACGGCCATTTCTCATTAAAGGATGATACATGGGTTTCCACAATCGGCAACAGCCACGAAATCAACATAGGAGCAGGAACTCTTTCACGCCCCATTGAGGAAGTAATTGCAACGCTGCTGCACGAAATGGTTCACTACTTCAATTATCAGAATGGCATACAGGATTGCAGCCGCGGCAACACCTACCACAACAAGCGCTTCAAAGTAGCAGCGGAAAGCCGCGGATTACAAGTTTTCCACCATGAGAAATACGGCTGGTCAATCACTCAGCCCACAGAACAGCTTATGGACTTTGCCATAAACAACGGCCTTACGGATATCCTAATCAACCGCAACGAAAGCCTTGCAGGATTCGGAATCACAGGCACAGGAACCCACAGCGGCGCGGCTTCTGGTACAGCGGTCAGGCCCTCAAGCAGCAGAAAGTACATCTGCCCCTGCTGCGGCAACTCCGTCAGAGCGACCAAAGCCGTAAGAATCGCTTGCCTCGATTGTGCAAAGCAAATGCTTGAAGCTTAACATTCAAACTCAGGGATACGGCAGCCTCAGCCGCCGCCGTGTCCCATAACTTTTAAGTTATGACACCGCCACAGCGCAAACCGTATTCAGGCAAAAAAGCAGTGTCAAAACTCAGGTTCAAAAGTAAAGGAGAAATGATGATGATTTACGGATATGCGAGAGTATCGACAGCAACACAGGGCCGCGACGGAAACAGCCTTGAGGAACAGGTTTCCTCCCTTGAGAAATACGGCTGTCAGGAAATAATCACAGAAGCCTTTACCGGCAAGACAATGGAGCGACCCAAATTTAACAGCCTGTTCAACCGCTTGCAAAGAGATGACACCTTAGTAGTATGCAAGCTGGACAGATTCGCCCGAACCGCCATAGAGGGCGTACAGACTGTCAGAGAGCTATTCGACAGAGGCGTTAAAGTTCACATTCTCAACATGGGCCTGATAGAAAACACCCTCACCGGCAACCTCATCCTCACAGTTATGCTTGCCTTTGCGGAATACGAAAGGGGCATGATTGCAGAGCGCACCCAAACCGGCAAAATGGCAGCTCGGCAGAATCCCAATTTCAAGGACGGCAGACCCAAGAAGTTCACACAGGAACAGATTGAGCTTGCATTGGGGCTGCTGAAAGATGGGAAGACATATAGGGAAGTTGAGAGGATGACAGGGGTAAGTAAGAGTACGATGGTGAGGGCGAGAAAAATATATAAATAATAAATTATAGCTCACTGCAAACTTACATTCATTAATTGATGCAAGTTTGCGTTTTTTATTATAAAATTATCTCAACGAACTTATAAAAAATACATTTTTGAAGGATAAGAAAATGGTATTGAACAATATATGGAATAAAGATATTTTGCAGCATAACCTTTCTTTCCTCGCTTTGTTTATAGGTATGTACGAACAATTCGAAGATAAGGTTATCGAAAACGTAGATTGTTTCTTAAATTTAGGCTGTTCAGCCAACGATGATACGCATTGCAAAAAAAGTGAGTATTACAGACAGAATATACTCAATCGAAAAGTTGATGAGAATGGCAATAAAAACAAATTAAAAGCAACCATGTTATGGTTCGTTGACGTAGGTGCAATTACTCCGGAAGATTATTCGTTATTCCTTAATATCAAAGAAGCACGAAATATTTATGTACACCAATTAACCAAATGTGTAGTAAATGGCATTTCTGATAAAGATATAGACATGCTGGTGCAACTACTCAACTTGTTTTACAAAATCGATAACTGGTGGATTAATGAAATTGAAATACCTACTTCAGGAATATCTGCATCTGATGATTATCCTACCGAAGAAGCTTATAGCATGATTTACACGATATACCGAGATATGATAAATCTGCTTTTCCTAGGAAAAACAGATGATTATCAGGCATATTTGAATAATTTGCATTCACCTACAGACGAGCATTCCAAATAACGAACCGCTTTTATGGAGAATATTATGCCAAAATCAGAAAATGAAAAGCCCCTCGGCGGCAAACGTGAAAACCAAAAGTATAAAGCCCTGCTCGTGGCAAAATACCTCATGGAATTCACTGACGAAAACCATTCTTGTACCGCAAACGAACTTATAGATTATCTTAAATATGAGCACGGTATTGAAGCTGAGCGGCGCTCCATATACCGTGACATTGCCGTTTTGCGTGATGTTCTTGGTATGGATATCGAAGGAAGCACCGGCGGCAAATATCGTCTTGCCTCATGTCAGTTTGAGCAAGATGATCTTCGCGTACTTGCTGAATGTGTTCATGCTGCAAGATTCATTTCTGCCTCAAAAGCAAAAGAACTGGTGAAAACCATAGGCGAATTTGGCAGTTCGTATCAGTCCGAATCCTTGCAGCAAGAAGTTTTCCTGATTGATAGAGTTAAAACCACACAAAAAGGTACATTCAACATAATCAGCACCATCAACCATGCAATGGCAAAGAAGCTTGATGGCAAACCCCACAAGCCGCAAAAAATCAGTTTCAAATACATGGTACACACTATTGATGATGTTAATGCGTTGGTGGAAAAACATCATGGTAAGCTTTATATAGTCAGCCCCTATAAGTTGCTCATAAACGACGGCAACTACTATTTGCTTGCATATGACAGGCATGCATGGGAAATGCGCACATATCGCGTTGACCGAATGAAAGATGTGAAGATTCTCCCAGAGCCTTGCGATGGACAAAGAGCATTTGAGGAAATAGACCTTCAGACCTATACCCAGCGTGTTTTCTCCATGTTCGGCGGTGAAAAGAAAACGGTATCCATGCAGTTTGAGAACCATCTGTTGGATTCCGTAATAGACCGCTTTGGAACAAAGAATGCCTCATATTCAAAGATTGAAGATGACCACTTTTCCGTTTCCGTTGAAGTGGAGTTGAGCAATCAGTTTTATTCCTGGCTGCTTCAGTTTGGGGAAAAAGCAAAGATTACACATCCGAAAGCAGTGGTTAATAAGATGAGGAAGTTTTTGGAGAATATGGTTTTGCAGTATATCTAACGATAGGTCCGTTATTGTTCCATTGATTTTTCTTGTAATGTTCCGTAAATTCACTATCACATATGGTAAAATAGTGTAAGAGATTATACAAGTCAGCGCAGAAGGTTTTCGATGGAGAGGATATATGCAAACTCATCAATTTGCAGTTTCTGCTAAAGAAGGCGCAGATAACTATCTGAATTATTTAGAAGAAACAGGGCGTGGACATGAAGAGATTAAAGTAAACCGTATTGAACGAGAAGATACGGTTTATTTGCTTTACTTGAGTAAAAATCCATTCTCAACGGAAACTGTGCATATTGTTATCGGCACACAAGAATACACCCAAAAAGAGATTGAAGTTATCGAGCAAGATCGCGACAAACGTATTATTTATGTAAAGCCATCCAAAGAACTACCTGATCCTTTTTATCAGAGATATGTACGCGATGTCCGCGTAGTATCGGACTTAAAATTCCTGGTACAGCGCATACACGACTGGTATAAAGATAATGACACTTATTTGGCATTCCATAACCATTATTCTCAAGCAATACCTGAACATATTTACCAGCAGGATATGTCTGCAGGACAGCTAACCGCTGTAAAAGATATTTTTACCTATCCTAAATCCTATGTGTGGGGAGCTCCAGGTACCGGAAAAACTAGATATGTCCTTGCAGAGTGTCTTCTGCAGTGTATCAAGCAAGGAATAAAGGTTGCCGTTCTAGCTCCTACAAATAATGCTATTGAGCAAGTGCTATATGGCGTACTTCCCAAGCTGCAAGAGTATAATATTTCTTTTGATAGTGTAATCAGACTAGGAACACCCACCTCAAAGTTTACTGAAAAGTATCCGGAAATATGTGAAGTACATGGAATTGAAAAACGATTAAAAAGCCTGCAAGAGCAAATAGATTTTTTAAAGCGAGTTCTCAGCCACAGGAGGTTCCTTACACGTCTTAAATTTGCGAAGGAACAGATACTTCCTGCATTTGATAAAGCAATGGATTTATTAGCTGAATTGCATGAATCACGTATTAAATATAAAGAAGCAGATGCTATATGTCAGGCTGCCGAGCGAAAAGAGCAGGCAGCAACTGCGGAATATATACGGGCAGTGCATAAATTACAAGAGCACGAAAAAAGCATGCAATCTATTGTGGCTAGGCTTAGAAGCGGTTTATCTGAAAAGGCAGCCAATGAAATGAAGGCTAGCCATAGAGAATTATCCGAAAAAGTCAAACAGGCGAATTTAATTTGCGATGCGGCCAGACAAGAAATTCGCACCGCAGCATCCAGTGCCAAAAAAGCCAAGTTTGTTGCTCATGCTACTAACTACAGTGTTGATCAAGCAATAAAAGTATTAAAGGAAAACCTTAGTACCATTGAACGTTTTCATGCAATTGGTAAGCAAGTTAATATAACAAATTTAGTAGATTCGAGGAAAAAGATTGCTGAGTTTATTGAAATTGGCATAGAGAGGGCCGAGAGATACTCGGCTTACATTCAGTCAGATGATACCTCGATAAAAAGACGGATTGCAGAAATCGAAGACGCTAAAACGATTCTTACAGAGAAGTTCACGCAAAAACGATTAGCGAAGGCACAAATCGTTGCCGTAACCATTGACACGTTCTTGTTTAGAAATCAGCCCTGCGATACTGATTACTATACCCAGTATGACCATATATTCCTGGATGAAGCCGGTTATTGCAGCCTTATAAAAGGAATGGCTTTGTTAGGTTACCAATGTCCGGTTACGCTGCTTGGAGATCACATGCAATTACCGCCTGTATGCGAATTGGATGACGCAGAGTTGAGCAAACCGCAATATTCAGGTGCATTTTTATTTGCCCAATCTGCAATTTACCTAGAGGAAGCAATAATCAGCGATGACACACAGCAACTGTTAAGTCAATATTTATCACACGAAGCGCCTTCCTTTAGACTACTTCATCGAAGCAATCTGCATGAAACGCACAGATTTGGCATAGGTCTTTCTGATATATTGGAAAGATATGTTTACAAAAACGGCTTTACAAGCGCAGATACCAGGCAAGAATTTGTTATAGAGGTACTGGATGCAAAGCGAGTTCCAGGTGCCCTAAAACGGCAAAACAGCGCAGAAATTGAAGCTATAAGCGAGCGTATAGCCTATTTGGCAACGGATGATTACGCAATTTTGACGCCTTATCGTAACCAGGTTGTGCTTATCGGTCAGATGCTTCAGGAAGAGCGGAAAGCGGAAAGGATTATGACCGTACATGCATCACAAGGTAGGGAGTGGGATACTGTTTTCCTAAGTATTGTAGACACTTCTGATATGTATTTTACCAACTCAAAATGGACTGGTGGATTACAGATCATAAATACTGCGGTCAGTCGAGCAAAACGCAGACTCATTATTGCATGCGATAAGCAATTCTGGACACAGCAGAGAGGTCAGCTTATTCGCGAACTGGTGCTTATATCAGACTCATTGACTACTTAGCACATATGGATTCACAAAAGCCGCAATATGTATTCCACTGACTAGGAAACCATATTGCGGCATTATTTATACTTTTTTATATTTCCCACTTCAAATCAATCCTTTAATTCTTTTGAAACTTCACTTTCAAACTTGTATCAATCCATTACCAACCTTGTTCCCATCTTCTTCCGAACTTGTTCTCAACTTGCTCCAAAGTTGATACCTCACCCCCACCAACACACAAATTTCTGATGTTAGTCGCCCTAAAAGTTGCTTTATTTTTTTAAGTCTGCTATTATCTGAAAAACACCAAGAAACAGAAGGTAACGGATTCGACTAACTCCCCTATAAATCAGTCTCAGGCTTCAGATGCGGCATGTGGCAAAAACGTAGACTATCAGCCTATTGCTGCGCAGCAGCACTAGGCTGAGCAGCCCACCAACGGTGAATTCATAGCCCTGGTTGCTGACAAGCTCATCATGGAGACTGCGAGGGAAAAAAACGGAAGAAGCGAGATTCAGAATGTGATATAGGTGTGCCCTTACGGTATAATTACGACAAACCGGAAAAGCCCCGTATATCAAGGGTTTTCGGTTATCTGGCAAGGTTTTTCATCCTTTTCCAAACCGAAAAATCGAGCCGCGAAGTAGTTATATTGTAGGGGGTGTTATAGTAACGACAAAAATAAAATACCGTTTGGGCGGGCTGTCAGCCCGTCCAAGAAATCAGGACATTTCCTCTGAAAAGAAGAAATGTCCTTTTTTTGTACCCAAAATCAGATGCCGACAGGAGGAACACAATGCCTGAAAAAGCAGTGCAGAAAGAACCGGGCAAAAATCCGAAACCACAGCAGGAAGTGATCGTTCATGTTCCACTCTCCAGGCTGCACGACTTCCCAAATCACCCCTTCAAGGTGCGGGACGACGAGGCCATGCAGGAAACGGCGGAGAGCATCCGGCAGTACGGCGTTCTCGTTCCGGCTATCGTCCGTCCCCGTGAGGACGGCGGCTATGAGATCATCGCCGGACACCGCCGCAAGCACGGCAGCGAGCTGGCGGGGCTTCAAAATCTGCCCTGCATCGTCCGCGAGATGGACGATGACACCGCCACCATCCTCATGGTGGACAGCAACATCCAACGGGAGAATATCCTGCCCTCCGAACGGGCGCAGGCGTACAAAATGAAGCTGGAGGCTATCCGTCGCAAGGCTGGCAGACCGGCGAAAGAGGCTGAAAATCTACCCGAAGAAAATGGTGGACAAGTTGGCCACAATTTACGCGGCGTGAAAACCCGTGACCTTTTAGCGGAAAACTCAGATGATAGTGCGCGAACAATCCAGCGCTACATCCGCCTGACCGAACTCACCCCGGAGCTTCAGCAGATGGTGGACGAGAAGAAGATCGGCATGACCCCCGCCGTGGAAATCTCCTACCTCAAGCCGGAGGAGC
>ERZ772821.140-NODE-140-length-70003-cov-6.619088_pt1 | contig 70003 bp, 72 predicted proteins | sample MGYA00580859_ERZ772821 | MGnify/ENA primary metagenome ERZ772821 (study PRJEB29015, sample SAMEA2737674) | human gut metagenome | biome: human gut; feature: human-associated habitat; material: faeces | place: China | collected 2012 ...
AAGGGCCTTGGATTTATTGCCCATATGGATACTTCCCCCGATGCACCGGGCGAGCGCTTTGTGCAAGCGCCGCCGCATAAAGAACTGCATCGCCGCCCCGGCGCAGCGCAAGCGCCGCGCCCGCAAGCAGAAGCCCCATGGAAAAGATCGCTCCCTTATGCGTATTCACACCATCGGTCGCCGCATACATCACATGCTCCGCAGCAAGCCCTTCCGCACGCAGGGATGCCATCAGCGCACAGGGCTCCGCTTCATGTTGCGTAAGCGCCAGCGCCGCCATGCGTACAAAGTGCGGTTTCAAAGCCGCTGCGCTTTTGCGGAACAGCGGAAGGTCCATATCCCGGTGCGCACCGTTGTTGTTTCTGTCCACCAGGCCGGGCTTTGGGGTGGCCTCCACCTCCAAAAGGAGCGCATTCTGCGCAAAAGAAGCAAGGCGTTCGGCCGCGAACGCCGAAAGGAGCGCATCCGTGCTTTTCACGATTTCCGCAAGGCCGTGCGCCCGGCTGCGCGCACAGGCCGTGACAGGGCCGCCGCATACGATACAGCGCCGCTCCGCGCCGCGGGTAAGCTTCTCTCCATCCATGCCGATCACATCGATGTCAAATAACCGGGCGAGCGCATCCGCTTCCTCAATGGCAACCATTCTGCGCTTGGTCTCCCCTGCGCCTTCATCGAATACGAAAAATGCCTCGCAGCCCGTGTTCTCCCGCCAAACCTCCCGGAATAACGCGGGCGGCATAGCGGCCTCAATGCGGTGCACGCCCTCAAGGAACGCAAGCTCGATGAGCGGTGTCCGCTTCACTTCCCCCGCAATGTTCATCGTAAAGCAAACAACGGGCCGCGCGAATTGCTCCGTCAACGCCCGCTGCTTTTCTGCCCGGCGTTCGCGCGCCGAAAGCATCTCATCCAATGTGATCTTTGATATATTCATACGTTGCGTCCGGGACAAGCTTCCGGATGCCCGCAAGGTCGCCCTGCTCCATCAGCGCGCGCACCTTGCTTGCGGAAATGCCGTCCTTGCGTTCAATTTCGATCAGCTCAATGCCGCAAGCCGGCAAAAGCTGCTTCATGCGTTCGTTGTAGGCGCGCGTCACAGGGCAGAACGGCTCGGTGCCGACAAAGCGCCGCGTAATGCAGAGCGCGGGCGCAATGCGCTCTGTGAAAATGGCAATGTCAAGGTCGGTCTGCACATGTGCAGTCGACGCGCGATCCTTGATGAAATACGTTGGGAACGTGGCGCGCGAAACGAGATAATCCCGGCTTTCGGTGACGATCACATTTTGAAGATCCGCTGTACCGCGGCGGACAAGCTCAAAACGCACCTTGGCGGAAAATGCGGAAGCATCCTCGCTCACAACGAAGAGATACAGCAAATCGCAGGCTGCAGCCGCCGTTTCTACCAGATAGCGGTGCCCGTTGGTGAACGGGTTGCAGTTCATCACGCAGGCGCCAACCGTCTTTGCATCCTTCTTCCGCGGGATGGCAGCAAGGAACTTCCCAATGCCGTCCTTGCGATCCTCCATCATAAGGACGCTCTCCGTGTGCGCGACAGGATAAAACCCAAGCGAGCGGAACATGCGCTCGTTTTCCGGCTTCGTGTAAAGGAACAGGTGGCCAATCCCCTCCCGCCAAGCATAGCTTACAAGCTCGCTGACAACCGTGGCGGCAGCGCCCGTGCCTTCAGCCGCAGGGGAAACTGCGATATACTTCAGCACGCGCCCTTCAAGCGAACCTGTGGCAACGATCGTGCCATCATCTTCCCGCAAGGCAACATAAAAATCGGCGGCTCCTTCCATCGTGAGGCCGCGTTGCGCCAAAAATGCCTGAATTTCCAAGAGGCGCGCCCCGGAAAGAGGCGCGCCTGTTTCGATGCTATACATTATTCTTCATCAATTTGGTGGATCACGTCAATGACGGTGTTATCACGGTACATCACAACGCCGACGATGCGATCCTTATACTTGATGGGTTCGGGCTTGCCAACGATGCGCTCGCAGCGGTCGCGCAGCGCTTCGATGGTGGTCACAGGCAGACCGGCTTCTTCGAGCAGCGCCTTGATCTCCGGGCGGTTCGGGTTCACTGCAAGGCCCTGGTCGGTTACGACCACGTCCACAACGCTGCCGGGGGTTACAACCGTATTCACCTTATCCACGATGGTGGGGATGCGGCCGCGCGTAAGCGGAGCAACCACAACGGAAAGGCTTGCGCCCGCTGCGGTATCCGGATGGCCGCCGATCGCGCCGCGGATCACGCCGTCGGAACCGGTCATGACATTCACGTTGAAGTCCGTGTCAATCTCAAGCGCGGAGAGGATTACAAAGTCAAGTTCGTTGACCGCAGCGCCGCGGTTGAGGTAGCTCGCATAAACGGAAGCGTCGATCTGCTGATGGAAGCGGTTGTTCTTAAGAGAATTCGCCGCGATCAGGTCGAAGGACTGCACGTCGAGGATCTTGTCCACAAGGCCTTCCTCATGCATTTCAACAATCTGCCCTGTGATGCCGCCGAGTGCAAAACGCGCATGGATGTTCTTTTCGATCATCTTCTCGCGGAGATAGCGCGCCGTTGCAAGGCTTGCGCCGCCGGAGCCCATCTGCATGGAGAAGCCGTCGTAGAAATAGCCGCTCGCTTCAATGACCTCCGCTGCGGTCTTTGCGATAAGCAGCTCCTTCGGGTTCTTGGTAAAGCGCGTTGCGCCGCTCATGATGCCCTTGGGGTCGCCGATGGAATCCACCTTCACCACATAATCCACGTTGGATTCTGGAATGCCGTAGGGCGTGTTCGGGAAGCGCACGATGTGGTCGGTGATGATAACGCATTTATCCGCATGGAGCGCATCCAGCTTTGCATAGCCGAGGGAACCGCAGCAGGTAGCGTTCTCTTCATCGCGGTTGTAGCCGTTGGCGTTGCCGTACGGATCGCAGGAAGGCGCGCCGAGGAACGCGACGTCGATGTGCAGTTCGCCGGATTCAATCGCCGCTGCGCGTCCGCCGTGGGAACGGAACACGATCGGGAAATCCATAAGGCCGCGGGAAACTTCCTCTGCAAGCTTGCCGCGAAGGCCGCTCGTTTCGATGTGGGTGATAACGCCGTTCTTGATGTGCTCAATGAGCGGAGCATGGATGTCCGTCAAAGAGCTTGCGGCAAGGGTCAGGTTTTTGATGCCCATTTTGGCGATTTCATCCACAACCATGTTCACAACGTAATCTCCGTTGCGGAAGTGGTGGTGGAAAGAAATCGTCATGCCGTCCCGAAGGCCGGTCAGACGGATTGCTTCTGCAAGGGATGGAACAACCTTGTTCTTCGCGCTCATGCGCTCGTTGAAGGTTTCCTTCGGCTTCGCGGGCGTGCCGGCAAAGCTGCCGTGCTGCGCGGTAATTTCATTGATGTGCGGAATTTTCTTGATATCGATGCTCTTCATGGCGTTAAACCTCCTCTACAGGCGTGACGCTTGCCGCTTCGGCAAGGTCAAGGAGATACCGTGCGCGCGTCACGATGGGCTTATCGATCATCTTGCCGTTGAGGCTGATGACGCCGCTGCCGCGACGCTCGGCCTCTTCCGCCGCCTCAATGACAGCGCGGGCCTTGGTGAGATCCTTTTCGCTCGGCATGAATACCTGATGAAGCGGCGGAATCTGGCGCGGGTTGATGACGCTCTTGCCGTCAAACCCAAGCTGGCGGATAAGGCGGGCTTCCTTGACGAAGCCTTCCTCGTTGTTGACGTCGCTGTACACGGTGTCAATTGCATCAATGCCGGCTGCGCGCGCTGCGTTGAGGATCATGCAGCGTGCAAAGAACAGCTCGGTGCCGTCGCTGCGAACGGTTTTGAGGTCCGTCACATAGTCCTCTGCGCCAAGGGCAATGCCGATGAGGCGCTTGGAGGAAAGAGCGATTTCCATCGCATTGAGCACGCCGCGGCCGCTTTCAATCGCAGCCATCATGCCCGTGGTGCCCACAGGGATACCCGCTTCGCGCTCGATGCGTTCAATTTCGCGTTCACAGTCAATCACATCCTGCGCACACTCGGTTTTGGGCAGGCGGATGACATCGGGCTTCGCGCGAACAATCGCCTCAAGGTCCTGAATTCCCAGGCCGGAAGAAAGGTCGTTGATGCGCACAACAAGTTCCTTGTTGCCGTATTTCAAGTTGGAAAGAGCATTATAAACGAGGAAGCGCGCCGCATCCTTTTCATTGATGGAAACGGAGTCCTCCAGATCGAACATGATGGAATCCGAGCCGTAGATGTGCGCGTCGCGGATCATGCCGGGGTTGTTGCCCGGGACAAACAGCATGCTGCGTCTTAAGCGTTTCATTGCTTCGTCCTCCAGGTATAATCCTCACACTGTGCCGCACGGTAAGCAGCTGCCTTCACGCGCGCGGCAACGGTGCAGTCAAGCGCCCCCTTGTCCACAGCGTTCACAACGGCATTTTCTACGCCAAGCTCCGCAAGTGTTTCGCGGATGACCTTCTCAATCTGCTTTCCGAATTGCTGCATCACAGCGCTCGTAAGCGTTAACTCGATTCCCTTTTGCTCTGCGGGCTCGATGCGGACGATGATGTCGCTGGACTCCATCGTGCCTGCAACGCCTTTGGTCACGATTTGCATGTTCTGGTTCCTCCGATTCTTTATAGTATGGGGAATTCTTACTCCCATCTTCTGCTCCTTAATTTACTCCTTTCCCCTGCCGTTTTCAAGCCTTTTTCCTTCGCATCCGAAGATATACCCTCATGCAAGGAAGCAGGTATGCATGTATACCGTATTGATCTTCTCATGTTTTCCCACAGCACCGCCGCGTTTTACATATCTCCGGTTGCTGCATGCGCATCTTCTCTTGATTTTTGCCGCAGGCCTGCGTATACTGGATTTAATATTGGCCGCCGGCCGGAACGCCAATGGGGAGGATGAGCGCATGCGGGGAAAACATGATGGCTATGAAAGCGTACAGGCTGCCATTTTGGGCACAGCCGCGCAGCTTTTTACGCGCGCCGGCATCCATGGCACGAGCCTGAACGACATCGCGCAGGCGGCAGGGCTTTCCAAGGGTACGCTTTACTATTATTATCCCACAAAGGAAGCGCTAGTGAACGACATCGCCGAAACGCACGGCGCGCGTGTGACGGATCTGCTTTTAAGCTGGGTTGAGACGCTCTCGCGCGATTGTCCGATGGATGAAGCGCTGCTCCTGCTTATGGAGGCGCTGTTGGAAGATGAGGCTCTGCGCAGGCTGCACGTTGTGCTTTTCACCGAAAGCTGTCTGGACAACCCCGGGCTTGCCGCGCTCATGGAGGACAAGCTCAAAAAGTGGACGGTCATGCTTGAGGTCGGCACGCTCAAGGTGCAATCGGACAGCGCACGGCGCTTGCGCGATCGCTCCTCGCTCTTTTTCACGATGCTCATGGGCGCAATGCTGCGCGCGGAAACTTCCCCGGCTGAGCGAAGCGCCTGTGTTGCGCTTCTGCTCTCCGAATAACATCCCGGCTTTTGCCTTTCTTGAAAGGAGTGGTGCATGATGGGCTTTGGCTTTGGCTTTGGATTCGACGGGTTTTCCATCCTGTTCACGATCATGTTCGTGCTTGTTTTCGGCATGATCCTTTTTACAGTGATTAAAAGCATTGCACAGTGGGGGAAGAACAACGCTTCACCCCGGCTGACGGTGGATGCGGTCGTGATAACAAAGCGCATCAGCACCACATCAAGCATGCACAATACCGGCAGCGCAGGCATGCACCATCACCATACTTCCACCACCTATTATGTCACTTTTCAGGTAGAAAGCGGGGACCGCATGGAGCTTTGCGTTTCCGGCCAGGAATACGGCATGCTCGCCGAAGGCGATTGCGGCAGGCTCACCTTTCAGGGGACGCGGTATCTGGGGTTTGCACGAAATGCCTGACCTCTGCGTTTGAGCTTCCGCCTTGCGCCGCTGCCTTTTCCAGCGCCTGCACAAGGTGTTGTTCCAATTCTGTTTTATCGTATTCACTATACCAAAAATGGCTGGATTCACGCTGTTCAAAAACCGATGCCTTGGGCAGCCTCTCCCGCACAAACGCAAGGGAGCGCCGGGAAACGATCTCATCCTCTGCCGAGTTTATAACGTTCAAGGGCACTGCAAGGTTCGGCAGTGCCTTTCGCGTTTGCGCCATCAGGCGAAGCAGTCCAAGCGAATTCGGAACCAGCGCCGGCGCGTTCCAAAGCGTAACCCCCTGTACGCCGCGCAGTTCCCGTGCAGCACAAACGCGCGGATCTTCCTCCGGGCGGGCGGGAAGAACCGAATGGACGCGGATCCGCAGCCCATTGGCCGTTGCCCGCAGATACAATGGGAGCGCCAGCGCCAGGATGCCTGCAATCCCTTCCGGCTGCTTTGCCGCCGCGTTGATAGCCAGCAGACCGCCCATAGAATGCCCAACCAAGAGCAGCTTCTCATGCTGCGCGCGCAGGACGGCAAGCTCTGCTTTCACATGCGCCAGCCACGCGCTGCGGCCCGCACGCATGAATTCCCGCATGCCGCCTCCATGCCCGGGCAGTGTAATCAGCCGGCTTTGCGAACCGGCTGCACGGGCAACCTCAACGAGTTGGGAAAACTGCGCGGGGCTTCCCATGAAGCCGTGGATGAACACAGCGCACACATCCCCGCAACATCCCCGCTTTTGCTTCTGTTCTGTCATCGGATAAAATTCGTCACAGCTCCGTGCTCCCGCTCCGGCGCAAGCACGCCCTGCGCACGCCCCGCCTCAATGCATTTCATGAGCCACGCCATGTTTCTGCCGAGGTTGCGCAGGATCTGCAGGCCTTCCAAATCCCGCATGACTTCATCGGGCGTTTGCCCGAACACCACGTTCCAGTAGGAAGAAGAAACCACCGGCATCTGCGCCAGCGTGAAATACTTGTTCAGCACATCCACTGAAGCTACATTGCCTGCCCGCCGCGCAACGGCAACCGCCGCGCCCGGTTTGTGTGCAAAGAAATCCCTGCACCCGTACATCGCCCGGTCAAGAAACGATTGAATGCTCCCTGCCGGATGCGAAAAATACACAGGCGTTCCAAACACGAAGCCATCCGCTGCTTTCGCCTTCACAAGGAATTGGTTCACGCCATCCTGCTGAAAGGCGCAGGCATGCAGCGTCCTGCATACGCCGCAATCCACGCAATCCTGAACCGGCCTGTCCCCGGCCCAAAAGATTTCAGCAGATACGCCCTCACGCTCCAACGTGTTTGCAACCTCACAAAGCGCGGTATGGGTGCAGCCCTTCTCGTGCGGGCTGCCGTTGAGCAATAGTACCTTCATTTCCGCTTTCCTCCTTGTTTTTATACCTCCATCCCTTGCACGAAGCGGTAGAGCGGCTTCATGGCGTCAAAGCCATCCAGAACCTCATCGAGCAAAGCAGGTTCCAGTGTTTTCTTCAGATCCTTGCTGTAAAAGCACCAACTGATCCCCTTCCGGTTAATGTAGGGCTTCACAGCTTCCGGCGCATCCGGGAAGTGGTCCCGCTTGTAAGGTTCTCCGCGCACCTCGAACCCGGCAAGGCGCGGATCCGCAAGAATTGCAAGGAAACGCTCCGGGTCAGCTAGCACGCGCGCACGGAAGGGCTTCATCAGCGCCGGGTTGGCGTCATACATCCCCATGCCATAGCCATATCCGTCCGGATCAATCTCAAAATACACGCAAAGGCTCTCGCTCGTGCGCGTATCCGGATGCCGGAAGCCGATCCAGCCATGGTCACGGTACGGGCGCTTGTCCTTGGAAAAGCGCGTATCCCGGTTCATGCGCGAAACAACGGTCGTAAGGCGCGTATTGAATCCGGGATCCATCGCGAGCGCGGCAGGGATGAGATCCGTTGCAAGCGCGCGCATCGGCTCCTGCACCACACGGCGGCAGCGCGCGCGGTTCGCATCAAAAAACGGCTTCTCGTTATAGAAGCCCAATTCCATTAAAAACCGGTAGGTATCCGGCTCAAAGCCTTTAAAGTTCTGTTCCATATTTTCCATCATCTAAAACGTTAATTTCATAAGGAAGGATTCGCGCCCTGCCGGCTGAATTATGCCGCGGAGGATCACGGCCTCTCCTGTTTCAGCGCGCTCCATGGCAAAGCTTTCCCCTTCCGTCAGCTCTGTCTTAAACCAAATGTCCAGCCGTTTGAGCGCGCTGAGACGGCTGCGTTCCTCTGCGTTCAGCGCATCATAAACGAACTCTCCATACCGCTCATTGTTTACATGTCCGAGCCCGTCAATCCAGCTTGGGCGCACAGCGCGGCGCTCCACTTCGGTAAACGCAGCATGCTCCGAAAAGCGTTTTTCCGCGCGCAGCAGTTCCTCGCCGCCCGGCAGGTCAAACCGTGCAAGCACAGCGCGGTTCATGCAGAGGCGATGCGTTTTCACCTCCAGCAGGGAAGAAAACGTTGCGCCCACAGCAACGAGCGTATCCGCTGCATCATAAAAAGCGATCTCCCTGCGGAAGGTGGGCAGCGCACAGCTTGTGTGCCATGTACGGATGGTAAGTCTATCCTGCATATGCAAAGGGCGCATGAGTTCGATACTCATGGAAAGAAGCACCCATGCCACGCCGTATTGCTCCGCAATGCGGGGCGTATCGATTTTCATGTTCTCCAAATGCCTGCCGATGGTCTCCACGGCAATGCGCTGGTAAGCGGCGGGATACAGTGCGCCTGCCGCATTGCACATGCTCACATCCACATACACCGGATATGCATGCTCCTTTTCGTTCCATTCGGGGTTCATTGCTTGATCCTTCATTCCTCCATCCGTTCGTTCTGCGCTTATCATACCATAAAGTCCGGATAAAAGAAAAGCGCCATCCGAAGGGAGGTACGGATGAGCGCTTTCTTCAGAAGGCTTATGCCTTATTTTGCAGCCTTTGCGGCGCGGATCGCTTCGATGAGCATCGGGGTAACCTTGAACAGATCGCCGCAGATGCCGTAATCCGCAACCTCAAAGATGGGAGCGGTTTCATTCTTGTTCACCGCGATGATGCACTCGGAATCCTGCATGCCGGCTTTGTGCTGGATTGCACCGGAAATGCCAAGGGCAACATACACCTTCGGGTGCACGGTCTTGCCGGTCTGACCGACCTGATGGTCGGCGCTCAGCCAGCCCGCGTCAATCGCCGCACGGGAACCGCCGACAACGCCGCCAAGTTCCTCCGCAAGCTCTTCCGCAAGCTTGATGCCCTGCTGCACATCGCGGCTGATGCCACGGCCAACGGAAACGACGAAGTCCGCGCCAACGAGGTCAACGAGTTTCTTCGCAGCCTTGACGACCTCGACCACTTCGGTCTTAAGGTCGGCTTCCGTCAGGGAGAACTCCGGCTTCACGATCTTGCAGGCATCCGCCTTAGCCTGATCAAAGGGAGCTTTCTTCATCACGCCCGGGCGAACCGTCGCCATGCTGGGGCGGAAACGCGGGCAAATGATGGAGGCCATCAGGTGGCCGCCAAACGCCGGGCGGGTCATCTTCATGTCGCGGGAAACGTCATGATCCTGGCCCAGCACCTTCGCCTTGGAAGTGCCTTCAATGCGCTCCTCGGGCAGCGTGGAGCTTTCGCGCAGGAAGCTCTTGTAGTTTCCCATATCCACATCAAGGTGCGTGCAGTCCGCGCAAAGGCCGGTGTGCAGACGCGCTGCGCAGCGGGGGCCAAGGTCGCGGCCGATGTTGGTTGCGCCGATCAGGAACGCTTCAGGCTTGAGCTCACGGATCACATCGCAGATGACCTTGGTGTAAGCATCGGTGGTGTAGTCCTTCAGCAACGGGCTTTCGCAAACGATCACCTCGTCCGCGCCATAGCCGCCAAGTTCCTTGGCAAGGCCTTCCACGTTGTCGCCGAGCAGCAGGCCGCACAACTTCACGCCAAGCTCGTCCGCAAGCTTCCGGCCTTCGGAGATCAATTCAAAATCGGTGGGCATCAGTTTGCCCTGACGCTGCTCGCAGAACACCCATACATCCTTGAAAGCAGCCAGATCGGTATTGTTAAACGTAGCCATTCTCAGTTAACCCCTTTCTCAGATGATATGCTTTGCCGCGAGCATGCCCGCGAGCTTCTCGCAATCCGCCTTTTCAGCGCCCGGAAGCATCATGCCTGCACCCTTTTGCGGGGGGGTGAAGGACGTGAGGATGTTCGTGGGAGAGCCTTTGAGGCCGATGGTTGTGGGATCGATCAGGGGATCGTCCTTCAGCGCTTCGTAATCGAACACTGCCATGGGCTTGTCGTAGCATTCAAACACGCCGCCGATGCTCATATAACGGGGCTCGTTGAGTTCCTTAATGCAGGTCACGAGGCAGGGCGTCTTGACCTTAATGGTCATGTAACCGTCCTCCAGCATGCGCTTAACGGTGATGCAGTCGCCATCCTTATGGATGTCCGCAGCATAGGTGACCTGAGGCAGACCGAGCTTCTCCGCGATCTGCGGGCCGACCTGCGCGGTGTCGCCGTCGATGGCTTGGCGGCCGCACATGATGATGTCTTCCGGCTCCACACCGATGCGGTTGATTGCAGCGGCAAGGATCTGGGAGGTGGCGTAGGTATCGGAACCGCCGAATTCACGACCGGAAACGAGCACCGCTTCATCCGCGCCGCGGGCGAGGATCTCACGCAGCATGCCTTCTGCCGGCGGGGGGCCCATGGTGACAACCACGACTTTGCAGCCTGTCTCATCCTTGAGCGCGAGCGCCGCTTCCACTGCGTTCAGGTCGTCGGGGTTGGTGATGGTCTGCATGGACGCACGGTCCAGCGTGCCATCGGGGTTCACGGCAACCTTACCGGAGGTATCGGGAACCTGCTTAACACAAACGATGATTTTCATTTTACCTTTACCTCCTTGCTTATTTTACGCCGAGGTTGCTCGCGATGACCATGCGCTGGACTTCGCTCGTGCCCTCGTAGATCTCGGTGATCTTCGCATCGCGCATCATGCGCTCCACGGGATATTCGCGGGTGTAGCCATAGCCGCCGAACAGCTGCACGGCGCGGCGCGTCACATCGCTCGCCGCTTCTGCCGCAAAGAGCTTGGCCATTGCCGCATCCATGGAATAGGCGGGCGCCTTCTTGCCGGCAAGCGCAGCCTCGGTAAAGGCCTGCTTCTTCATGGCGGCGGAATACACAAGGAATTGAGCCGCCTGCATGCGGGTGTGCATGTCCGCAAGCTGGAACTGCGTGTTCTGCATCTGGGACAGGCGCTTGCCAAACTGCTTGCGCTCCTGAACGTACTTGATGGTTTCCTCCACCGCGCCCTCGCCGATGCCGAGCGCCTGGGAAGCGATGCCGATGCGGCCGCCGTCAAGCGTCTTCATTGCGATTCCAAAGCCCTTGCCCTCTTTGCCGAGCAGGTTCTCTTTGGGAACGATGCAGTTTTCCATGATAAGCTCGCAGGTCGCGCTGCCGCGGATGCCCATCTTCTTTTCCTTCTTGCCAACGGAGAAGCCCGGGAAGTCCTTTTCAACGATGAACGCCGAAATGCCCTTGTTGCCCGCCTTCTTGTCGGTCATGGCGAAGATGATGTACACATGCGCATAGCCCGCATTGGTAATGAAGATCTTGGTGCCGTTGAGCACATAATGATCGTCAACCAGTTCTGCGGTCGTCTGCTGGCCGGAAGCATCCGTGCCCGCGTTGGGCTCGGTGAGGCCGAACGCGCCGATCCATTCGCCGGAAAGGAGCTTCGGCAGGTACTGCATCTTCTGCTCTTCGGTGCCGTTCTCATAGATCGGCGCGCAGCAGAGAGAAGTGTGCGCGGAGACGATAACGCCCGTGGTCGCGCATGCCTTGGAAAGCTCTTCGACCGCCATAGCGTATGCGAGCACATCGCCGCCCGCTCCGCCATACTTCTTCGGGAACGGAATGCCCATGAAACCGTAGCGCGCAAGCTTCTTAACGGTTTCCATCGGGAAGCGTTCTTCCTCGTCAACCTCCTCAGCGAGGGGTTTGACCTCGTTCTCCGCGAATGCACGATACATGTCGCGGAGCAGCAGATGCTGTTTGGAAAGCGTGAAATCCATAGTTCCTCCTAAATTAATGTAAGGGTTTCCCTTTTTTGTTTACTGTTTGTTATAGTCGTAAAAGCCGCGCCCGGTCTTTCGGCCGAGCAGGCCGCCGCGCACATATTTGCGCAGCAGCGGATGCGCGCGGTACTTACCGTCGTGCGTTTCCGCAAAAAGCGTATCCATGATGGCGAGCACCACGTCAAGGCCAATGAGGTCGCCGAGTTGAAGCGGTCCCATCGGGTGGTTGCAGCCAAGACGCATGGCCGTGTCAATCCCCTCCGCCGAAGCGATCCCTTCCGCATAGAGGCCCACGGCCTCGTTGATCATGGGAATGAGGATGCGGTTCACAACAAAGCCGGGGCATTCCTTGACCTCCACCGGTTCTTTCCCGATGGCCACGGCAAACGCCTGCACGGCGGCAAACGTTTCGTCCGATGTGCCCACGCCGCGGATGACCTCCACAAGCTTCATTACCGTTGCCGGATTGAAGAAGTGCATACCGATGCAGCGATCCGGCCGCTTCGTTGCGGATGCGATGTCCGTGATGGAGATGGACGAAGTGTTGCTTGCAAAAATCGTTTCTGCGGAGCAGATGCCATCCAACTCCTGAAAAACGCTTTTCTTCACATCCGCACGCTCCACAATCGCCTCAATGACGAGCGCCGCCTCCTTTGCAGATGCAAGCTCCGTCGTGAATGCGATGCGGGAAAGGAGCGCATCCGCGTCCTCCCGCGCAAGCTTGCCGCGTGCAACGCGCTTTTCAAGCCCGCTTTCCAGACGCGCTTTTGCGCGCGTGAGGATTTCTTCGCTCACATCGCGTACCGTAACGGGATGCCCTGCCTGTGCAAATGTCTGCGCGATATCGAGGCCCATCGTCCCCGCGCCAATGACAAAGATCAGATCCATGGTTACTCCCCTTTAAAACTTCCGCGCGGCTTCTTTTCCAGGAAAGCGCGCATGGCCATTTTCTGGTCCTCCGTATTGAAACAGAAGGAGAACAGTTCCTCTTCCGTCGCAAGATCCACATCAATGAAACGATCCACGCGCGTGCTGATCGCACGTTTGCAGGCCTGCACCGCAATGGGCGCGTTTCCCGCAATCTGCCCGGCCATTTCCATGGCTTTGTCCATCAGCTCCGCATCTGGATACACAGCGTTCACCAAGCGGATGCGCAATGCCTCCGAAGCGGGGATGGGCTTGCCGGTAAGGACCAACTGCATCGCATACGACGCGCCAACCACACGAGGCAGGCGCTGCGTGCCGCCGAAGCCCGGCGTAATGCCGAGCGTCACTTCCGGCTGGCCCACCTTCGCCCCTTCCGCCGCAAGGCGGATATCGCAGCAAAGTGCAAGCTCCAACCCACCGCCAAGCGCATATCCGTTGATTGCTGCAATGGTAGGCACGCGCAGGTCATCAAGCGCATTGAACGCCCTGTGCGCCACGGCTGCAAACCGCTTTGCCCCCTTTGCATCCAAATCGGCCATTTCACCGATGTCCGCACCCGCGATAAACGCCTTTTGTCCCGTGCCCGTCACGATGAGCACGCGGACAGAATCATCCGCTTCAATTTCGCGCAATGCGTGTTCCAACTCTGTCAGGGTTTCGGTGTTAAGCGCATTGAGCGCGCGCGGGCGGTTGACAGTAAGCACTGCTATGCTGCCATACCGTTCCACGAGAATATTCTGCATTTCTTAACCTCCTTACGGTATTGTTCCTATCCGCCAAACTTCAGGCTGCCTATTTATCATATCGTATTCCGTCCTGAAAGTCTTGCGTTATTATTATAACGTATGGACGTTAATTTTTGCACGATCTCAAGTTCCCGGCGCCCGTGCGCTCAGGCTTATCTGCCCATCCCGCGTTTGACCATTTCCTCCACTGCGAAGGAAGCGACGTCATCGGCATACTTCTGCGGGCCAAAGCCTGCATCGTAGCCAAGCTCCTTGGCAAGCTCATGCGTGATGCGCGCACCGCCGCAGATGACGATAAACCGGTCGCGCACACCCTCGGCCTCAAGCAGTTCAATGAGTTCCGTAAGGTTTTGGATATGCACGTCCTTCTGCGTGACAGTCTGGGAAACAAGCAGCACGTCTGCATTGAGCTCTACAGCCTTCTTAACAAATTCCTCATTGGGAACCTGTGCGCCCAGGTTGTAGGCTTCGATCATCTCGTAGCGCTCAAGGCCATAATGGCCCGCGAAGCCTTTGCGATTCATGATCGCATCAATGCCCACAGTGTGCGCGTCGGTGCCGGTGGAAGCGCCAACCATCACAATCTTGCGGCCAATGTGCTCACGGATATATTCGTTGCACTCTTCCATTTCCATTGTGGTCGTTTCAACGGCCTGCACATGGATTTCGGTGTAGTCCACCGTATGGGAGCAGGAGCCGTACACCACATAAAAAGTGTACTCCGCATCGAGGCTTTGGTTGAACGCCACGGAGGGTTCCATAAGGCCCATCTTCTTTGCGAGAATGCGCGCAGCTTCGGTGCCCTTGTCATCATTTTTTACGGGCAGGGTGAAGCTCATCTGAACCTTACCGTCGTTCATCGTATCGCCGTAAGGCTTGAGCTTCGTCAGATCCAGCGTCTTATCAAAATCTGCTTTATGGGTATTATACAATCCGCTGCTCATTTACTTGTCCCCCTTCATCAGCTCAATAAACGGGTTGAAGTAGCAGTCGTCCTTCTGCACGACGCCAGCAAGGCCCTTGCCGCCATCGCGGGAACGCTTGATGTCCGCGAACGTGCCGCGTTCCAACGTGCCGAAAAGGCCGATGTCTTCCATCTCGCCAAGGAGATCCGTCGCCTTGGTAAGCACCTCGTTTGCGCGCGTCTGCATGATGCCGCCGTCCTTGAACACAAGCTCGCTGCCAAGGTCCTGCATGGTGCGGAACACATATTGCGCATTCTCGATGGAAAGAGCGCGGTCGCTCATGAACGGCGTGTGGATGGCTTCTGTGAGCATGCCCAACAGATGCAGCTTCTGGCCGGTCATGATTGTGACCATGTTGAACAGCGCATCCTGCACGTGGCCGCGGAAGATGTTGCCCGTCATGAACTTCGTGGGCGGCATGTACTTAAGCGGTGCCTTCGGGAAAATCTCCCGGGCCATCTGCGCCTGCGCCAGCTCATACAGGAAGCCGTTTTCCACATCCGGGGAAATCTCAAACGCATGGCCAAGGCCCATCTGCTCCTCGGGCATGCCCGCGCAGACCGCGAACTGCTCGTTGAGGAACTGAGATGCAAGCACCGTGTGCGCTTCTTCCACTGCGTCTGCCGTGGTGAGGTAGTTATCCTCGCCGGTGTTGATGATGACGCCCGCGAAGGAGTTGATCACACGGGAGAAATATTGGTCAACGATTGTGCGCTGCGGATTGATGTCGCGGAACAGGATGCCGTAAAGCGCGTCGTTGAGCATCACGTCCAGGCGCTCAAGCGCGCCCATCGCAGCGATTTCCGGCATGCACAGGCCGGAGCAGTAGTTGCACAGGCGGATATAGCGTTTTTCTTCTTTGCCCACCTCGTCAAGCGCCGCGCGCATCAGGCGGAAGTTCTCCTGGGTAGCATAGGTGCCGCCGAAGCCTTCGGTCGTTGCGCCATAGGGCACATAGTCAAGGAGGGACTGGCCGGTCGTACGGATGACGGCGATGATGTCCGCGCCCTGCTTGGCGCCGGCTTTCGCCTGCACGATGTCCTCATAGATGTTGCCGGTTGCAACGATGATGTAAAGGTACGGGCCCTTCTTATCGCCAAACTCGCTGAGATACTGGTTGCGCGTTGCCACATTGCTGCGGATGCGCGCAACGGTCGCTTCCGCAACGGGCATAATTGCATCGCGGATCTCCGAAATGCTGTGCGCAGGAAGCTTGGTAAGATCGATTTCGCCCTTGTCCACCGCCTCGGCGATGGCCTGCGGATCCTTGCCGGTTTCAGCGATGGCGTTGCCGATATAATAGGCTGCGCCGCCGGCGAGCACGCCGCGCTCAAACATATGATCCACTACCACGTTGGGCAGCGGGACGTCCATCTCGTTCACGCCGTCGATTCCGAGCAGGCGGCAGACCGCACGCTCGACAGTAACGGTCGTATGCACGTCGATGAAGCTCTGCGTATCAGCGGCGATGTGCGCCGCGCTTGCCCTTGCCTTATCGACGAGTTCACGGTTCAGGTTCAGTTTGCTCTGCATTGTATCCTCCCAATGGAACTCTGTGCGGCGCGGCGGGGATGCTGCCCGCATCCCCGCAATGCCGCCATGAAGTTATTTCTGCTTCTGCCTGTCGGCGTAGCGATCCTTCCTGAGGAGCTTTGTGGGCTCGAGGTACTTCTGCTCGATGCCCTGGGCGATTCCAGCCACGCCGGTGATCTCCGCAGCCTTGCGCTTGCCTTCGCAAACATCGCAGTGGCACTCGTTGCTGTAATGCTCGGGCTCAGTGTAGGTCGTAATCACGCCCTCAAAGTTGCGCAGAATGACCTTGCGCGGGGTCTGGCTGATGACATACTGCGGCATAACCGGGGTCTTGCCGCCGCCGCCCGGCGCATCGACCACGAACGTGGGGATGCAGTAGCCGCTGGTGTGGCCGCGCAGGGCTTCCATGATCTCAATGCCCTTGGAAACCGGCGTGCGGAAGTGGGAGAGGCCAAGGGACGGGTCGCAGGCGTAGATGTAATACGGACGCACGCGGATGCGCACAAGCTCGTTCACAAGCTTCTTCATCACATGCACGCAGTCGTTCACGCCCGCGAGCAGCACGCTCTGGTTGCCGAGCGGCACGCCCGCATCCGCCAGCATCGCGGTTGCGCGCGCGGCTTCTTCGGTAATCTCGTTGGGATGGTTGAAGTGGGTGTTAAGCCACACGGGATGATGCTTCTTCAGAATCGCGCAAAGCTCCGGCGTGATGCGCTGCGGCATGACAACCGGCGTGCGGGAACCGAGGCGGACGATTTCCACATGGGGAATCTTGCGCAGCTCGGTCATGATGTAATCGAGCATCTCGTCGCTCTGCATCAGGCAATCGCCGCCGGAGAGCAGGACGTCGCGCACTTCGGGATGGTTGCGCACATAGTCGATGCAGGTATCGATCTGGGCCTTGGGGACGGCGCAGTCATGCTGGCCGGCAAAACGCCTGCGGGTGCAGTGACGGCAATACATGGAGCACTGGTCGGTGATGAGCAGCAGCACGCGGTCCGGATAGCGGTGCGTGAGGCCCGGGCAGGGGGAGTCGATGTCCTCGTGCAGCGGGTCAGCGTCTTCATAGGGCGCGAAATGCAGCTCGGCAGCCGTCGGGATGGCCTGCTTGCGGATCGGGTCATGGGGATCGTCGAGGTCGATCAGGGAGAGGTAATACGGCGTGATCGCCATGCGAAGCTTGCCCAGCGTTGCCTTGATGCCCTCTTCCTCCTCGGGAGTCAGGGTCATGTGTTTTTTGAGGTCTTCCAGCGTTTCAATGCGGTTCTCAACTTGCCAATGCCAGTCGTTCCACTGCGCATCGGGTACGTCCTTAAACATACCGTTGGCTCTGCTCTGTCTCATATTCGGAATCTCCTTTAAAATCAAGCAAATTTTGGAATTGCGCTTCTGATGTGCCGAAACCTGCGGGTAACTCCCGCAGGCTTCGGCGCCCTTTCGGGCTTTACAAGGGGAAACTTAGCAATATTTTTCGTCGAACAGCTTGCGCAGTTTCGGGTTCTCGCGCAGCACATTCAGGGTGATCTCGGCATGATCCTTGGTGTAGCCGTTGCCGACGATCATGGTGACATCCTTGCCAACGCCTTCTGCGCCAAGCGCCGCCTTGGTGAAGCTGGTCGCCATGGAGAAGAAGTAAACGATACCGTCATCGCGCACGGGCAGGATAGCGCTCATCTCGCAGTTCTCAATGTTTACGCAGCAGATGGAAAGATCATATTCCTTGCCGTCGTTCGCCGCAAGAGCAGCCTCGAGAACGGCCACAGGCTCAGTCGCGGACGCGACGATGACCTTGTTGTAAACGCCGAGTTCCATCAGCGCATCGACCTGCTTCGGGTTGCGCACAACGCCGACCACGTTGCCCTTCGGGCCAACGGCCTTCATGGCTTCATAGCCGCAGAGCACGCCGGACTTGCCGTTTGCGCCGAGGATGAGAACGCTGTCGCCTTCCTTGGGGAGCTTGCGGGCCTGGGCGGGAGCGCCGGCCACGTCGAGTGCCGCAAGGGCGAGAGGCTCGCTCATATCATCGGGAAGCTTGGCATAGATGCCGCTCTCGAACAGGATCGCTTTGCCTTCGATATCAACGCGGTCGATATCCTTGTGGATGGCCTTGATCTTGTCGATGCGAAGCGGGGTCATGGACAGGGAAACCAGGGAAGCGATCTTGTCGCCAACCTTCAGGTCGCGGTCTTTGAGGTCTTCGCCGATGTGGGCGATCTTGCCGATGAACATGCCGCCGGAACCGGTCACGGGGTTCTGCTGCTTGCCGCGCTCCGCCACGATGCCGAGGATCATTTCGCCGATCTTCTTCTCGTCGCCGCCGCAGGCCTCTTCGATCTGGGTGAAGGATGCGGAGTCAATGTTGAGGGAGATAACGTCGCAGACGATCTCGTTGGAATAAACCTTGGACATGTCGTTGTCGATTTTGTAAGCCGCCTGGGTCAGCACGCCCTTGGGCTCGATAACGCGATGGATGCCGTACTTGTTGCCTTTGAGTTCCATAGTTCTGTTTCCTCCTGTTTTTTTGTTTTAATTTTTAAGTTTGGTCAATGGGATTGCGCATGCGAATCTCTTCGCAGGGGGTTCTTCAGCGAGCCTTCAGGCTCAGGATCTCGCGGGCTTCCGCCGGGGAAGCGATCTCGCGGCCCAGCTCGCGGGAGAGGCGAACAACCTTTTCCACCAACTCGCCGTTGCTGCGTGCAAGCACGCCGCGGGAGAGGTAGATGTTGTCTTCAAAGCCGACGCGCACGTTGCCGCCCATCACGATGGTAGGAGCGGCAAGCTGGAAGGCGCTGCGGCCCACGCCGGTGGCCGTCCAGGTGGAGCCGGCAGGGATGGCATCCACGAGCCAGCAGAGGTTCTTCACCGTGGCCGGGGTGCAGCCGGGCACGCCCAGCACGAAGTTGAACTGCATGGGGTCGCCGGGAACCTGGCCCTTCTTCGCCATCTTGAGGATGGTGTCGAGGTGGCCCATTTCAAAGCACTCGTATTCGGGTTTGATGTTGTTCTCAAGCATGCGCTTGCCGAATGCGCGCATGGTGGGCATGGTGTTTTCAAACACATCGTCGCCAAAGTTGCAGGTGCCGCAGTCGAGCGTCGCCATCTCGGGGAACAGCTCCGTGGGCTGCAGGCGCTCTTCGGCAGTCATGCCAACCGCGCCGCCCGTGGATGGAATCAGGATCACGTCCGGGATCGCGGCTTTGATGGCGTCCATGCAAACGCGGAAGCGCTCACGGCTTTGCGTCGGAGTGCCATCGTCCTCGCGGACATGCACGTGAACGACCGCAGCGCCCGCATCATAGGCAGACTTGGCTTCGCGGACGATCTCCTCAACAGTGTAAGGAACGTTGGGGTTCTGATCCTTGGTGACTTCCGCGCCGCAGATGGCGGCTGTGATAATAAGCTTATCCATTTCGCGGTTCCTCCCTAATAATTATTAATGGTTTTTGTTATTTGTGGGAAATGCGCTGGCTGTCCTTCGGGGTAACGCAGGTGCCGTGCGCGCGGCAAACAACGATGGGTTCCTCAAGGAAGTCAGCAGCGGATGCGCTGATGTCGGGGCGGGCAACAACAACCTTGCGGGCCTCAAATTTCATCGCGCGCGATGTATTGCCGATGCGCTCGATTTCGCCATGAACCTCGATGTAGTCGCCGGCATATACGGGGGCGAGGAACTCGATGTTGTCATACGCGCAGAACAGGCCTTCGTCGCCGTCGCACTTGATCAAAAGCTCAGTTGCCACATCGCCGAACAGATGCACCATATGCGCACCGTCAACCAGATTTCCGCCGTAATGTGCATCCTTTGCGCTCATTCTAAGCCGGATCGTAGAAGTAATAGCCATGATAGTTGCCTCCTGTGTTGTAATATTTATTTTTAGGGCCAAACCGTTTGTTTATCTTTGTAAGAATCTGTGCAATGTCGGCAAAGTGAAACAAGATGCGCACGGTGCGCAGCCAACAGCGTACAGCCTTGACAATAGCGCACCATCGAGTTGGGATAAAACAAACGCGCTATCGACATGACAAAGATCATATCGATAGCGCTTCATCCTATCTCAGATGACAGTCATACCGCGCTCAGCGGCATGCCCAAGCAAAGCGCGCGGGGCCGCATCCTTGCTTTCGGCAGGGGACACATTCACGCGCGGCTTTGGGCTCCCGACCCTTTGCATCCGCACACTACCTTACTCCCTGCGCCTCTATCAGTTCGGTATTCAATTCACATATATTATAAAAAACGCCCTGCCGAAAGTCAATGGATTTTTGGCGTTTTTCCGCAAAGTTTTGCGGTTTATTCACACTTTCTCCCAGCTCAGTAAAGCGTCTCGATATCGCTGAGAATTTCGTCTGTAAGCGAAAGCAGGCGGCAGATGTTGAGCGCGTCCCGCGGGCATCCCTGCTCACGTTCCACCCTGTAAAGGCCGTAATTCATGTGCGCGGCAATCACATCCGCACCCTGCTCGGGCGAAGCCATGGCGATCTCTCCCTTTACGCGGACAGTGTCCATATCCCGGAGCCCTACGACCTCGTAGTGTGCAGACGCTTCCTGCGCCACCCCATCGTAATGGGTGGTCAGCACGGTAACCGCGTCCTGCCGGTTAAGATAGCGGGTGACTGCGCGCACGATCATGGCGCCTTCCTCCGGATTGGTGCCGCGCGCGAACTCATCGAGCAGGATCATGTGCAGGCCTTCCGCTTTTTTCCCGGCGTTTCCAAGGCCGCACTCCGCCATCACCTCGTTGAAGCGCACGATCTCTGCGCCGAAGCTCGAAAGGCCGCGATCCACGTTTTCAAGATCCTCGGACACGACATGCACACCATCAAACAGCGGCAGGCGTGCCTTTTTCGCAAACGGCAGAATGCCGGCCGAAAGGGCGAATGCGTTCAGCGCAAGCGTTTTGAGTGCAACGCTTTTCCCGCCCATATTGGCGCCTGTAATCACGGTTGCGCCCTTCCCCGCCGTAATGGAAACGGGCGTGAACGCGCGCTTGCGTTCCGCAAGGGCATCCGCGATGCGCGGGTTCTGCATTTCTTCCATTTCGATCACGCCGTCCGTAAGCTCCGGCATCACCCCACCGTACCGTCTTGCAAGCCGCGCACGGGCCAGCGTAAAATCGAATGCAGCGATGGCATCCATACAGGCGAGAATCCCCGGGAGAAACGGCCGCAGCGCTTCGGAAAGCGCGGTGCGGACGGCGCGTTCTTCCTCGTCCTCCGCCGCGGCAACGCGCACGCGCGTTGCCATAAGCGGGGCGCGCTCCGCTTCGGTCTTTGCCCGGCGCAGTTCTTCTTCCACCAGCCGCTTTTCCCTGCGCGCGGCGCGCAGCGCCTGCGAATATGTGTCCGGGATAAAGAAGGTCGCCGCGTGCTGGCCATCAAGGTCCAGCAGCGCAAGCGCCTCGGATTGCGCACGAATTTCTATGCCGCGCAGTTTCGCTGCCGCGTTGATCGCCGCAAACACGGGCGCGATCAGCTCGCTTTGAAGCAAAAAACGCTTGAGTTCAAACAGTTCCACCTCGTTAAGGGGCCCTTCAGCACAGCGTTCCACCGAGCGGCGGATATCCTTAAGCTGCATCATCAGCCGCTCGATGCGGCCATACTCCGCCGTATATGCTTCAAATGTGTCCATCACGGCGCACACGTTTCCAAGATCCTCCAACAGAGCCTCCGCTTCATGGGACGCATAGAAGCGCAGCCTGCGCACGCGCGCATCGCCGTAAGGCGAATCGCACCGAAGCGCATCCACGACATAGCGGAAGCCGATGTTTTCCTGTTGCGCAAAATTCAAGCTCATATCAGTTCCTCATTTCCACAGCAATGGCTGCAATCCGTGTTCCGTTCCGCTTCCTCCCGGGCCGCAATGCGCCGCATATCCTCCGCATGCCAGGCCATATCCTCCACACGCACATCCTCGAGCACGTTGAGCACCGGCACATTCACACGCGCCTGCATACGGGAGAGCAGCTCATCCTTATCAAAGTTGAACCCATATGCGGAAAACGGGTTCACGGTGATTGCCGCCACGCGCGTGGCGCGCGCCACCGCGAGCGAAATTCCGCACAGGGCGAGTTTGTCATACGTCCCCCGCCTGATGAGCAGCTTACTGCCATCCTCAACTGAAAGGATAAGCCCCTCAAACCGCTTGCCCGCGGTCAGCACAGGCTTCAAAAGCGCATCCGTCACCGCGCCCGAAACATATACCGCACGCACGCATGCATAGGCAGGGCTTCGGAGCGCATCGGAAAGCGTCAGGTCCTGCGGCAGCGGGCAAAGCGAACCATCCTCCATGCGAAACAGCGCCTTCCCGGTGCACGCCGCACGTTCTTCCTCTGAAAAATCGCTCTGCTCCGGAAGCGTAAGAAGGGTGGTTGCAAACGCGGTGTCTTCAATCACGGTATCGATGTCGCGGCTGTAGGAAGCGCCCGTGCAGAGGACCGTGGCTTCGCTCACCGCCGGGGCGCAGAGCGTCTTGCGGCTAAGCGCGCCGTCCACAATGGCAACATCGGCCCCTAGCGAAAAAAAAGTCTCTGCAAGCTTTGCAAGCTGTGCCGTGATGGACGGCCCTGCAAGCTGCACATTTCCGTCGCTGCGGGCGCGCACAAGCACCACCTCGCCAAGCGGTGTCGGGAAACCCGTAGTTTCGACAATTTCCCGGGAAATATCGCAATACTTGAGCATTTCGACCGCGGTGGCGATCAGCGTCCCTTCCCGCACATAGATGCCGGGCTTGTGCGTCTGTGTCACCACATCCACGCTTTCGCCGTCCCGGCCTATGCTTGTGAGGCCAAGCGTTTTGCCGGTTTCCTGTATCTCGGAAAGGATGCGGTTCAGCACGGTTGTTTTGCCCGCATTCTTACACATGCCGATGATCGAAAGCGATCTGTATGGTTCGATGAGCGGTAGTAAAAGCATGTTTTCCTCCTGCTGCGCGCAGAAAAAAACCGCACAGCTATCATTTATCATATCACACGGCGCACAGCTTGTGTACCCCCTTGCGCCCCGCAAGACTGCACTTGCAAACGCTCTGTGCCGCCGTTACAATAGGTTCAGGTTTTGGTTTGGAGGCGTTTGGCATGGACAAACAAGCGTTTGCCCGGGCCGCTGCGAAGGCGGCGGACGGGGCGGCAGACAGCGGCATCGGCACGCGCAATGAAAGCCCGCTGCACGCTGCACTCAAGCTCTATTTTGAGCCGCGGTGCGCGTTCCGCGAGGTTCCCGTGGACGGATATATCGTGGATATTAAAAACGAAGCCGGCATCATCGAGATCCAGACCCGGAACTTCCTCAAGCTCAAGCGTAAGCTGGCCGCGCTGCTCGAGCACCATGCCGTGACGCTTGTCTACCCCGTGGCCGCTGTGAAGTGGGTGCTGTGGATCGACCCGGATACCGGCGAAATCACGGGCCGCCGGAAAAGTCCAAAGCGCTGCCTGCCCGCCGCCGCATTCGCGGAACTTGGCTGCATTCAGGGGCTGTTGCTCCATCCGAACCTGCGCATCCGCATCGCCATGCTGGAGCTCGAGGAATACAAATACCTGAACGGCTATGGGGAAAACCGCAAGCGCCGCGCCACGCGGGCCGTGCGTGTGCCGCTCGGCCTTTTGGATGAAATTTCCGTGGATGCGCCCGCGCAGTTCACGCGGCTCATCCCGCCCGGGCTGCCGCCCTGCTTCACCGCTGAGGCGTTCCGAAAGGCGGCAGGGATCAGCCTTTCCGCCGCGCAGGCCGCGCTGCGCATTCTTTGTGCGGCCGGGGTTGCCGTCCATACAGGAAAACAGGGCCGGCGATACGTCTATGCGCTCGCCGGCCCTGCGACCGGTTAACCGGCCATCAGCGTTTTCAATAAATCATTCGTCCATCGGGACGGGCTTACCGTTGATAAACACGGCTGCTACCTCACCCGAAACCTCCATTACATCCCCGCGGCAAAGCACAAGGTCCGCGTCCTTTCCGGCTTCGATGGAGCCCACGCGTTCCGCAATGCCGATGTGCTCGGCCGCATGGATCGTGATCGCCCGGAGCGCATCGTAGCGGTCCATGCCGCTTGCAACGGCGAGCCCCGCGCAGAGTGGAAGATACATCTGCGGGATGACGGGTGAATCCGTAATGATGCTGACATGGCCGCCCGCTTTTGCAAGGATCCCGGGGGTTGCAAAGGTTTTGTTGCGCAGTTCAAATTTGGAAGCATGGCCAAACGAAGGGCCGACGGCCAAAGGATACCCCTCTCTGGCAAGCTGCTCCGCCACAAGGTGGCCTTCCGTGCAGTGTTCCAATGTAAGCTTTACCCCAAACTCCTTTGCGATGCGGATTGCGGTGAACAGGTCGTTCGCCTGATGCGCATGCGCCTTGAGCGGCATTTTGCCTTCAAGCACGGGCAAAAGCGCCTCAAGTTTTATGTCGAACGCAACATCCTTTCCCGCATCCTTCTTTTGTTTGTAATCCCGCGCACGCAGGAGCATTTCGCGTATTTTTGCGGCGGTGGTCATGCGGGTAGAGACGCCCTTTTCCCGGTAACACCGCTTTGGATTTTCCCCAAAAGCGCATTTCATCGCCGCGCCGTCGCGCACGACCATATCGTCTACCCGGGTGCCGATGGTCTTGAGCGCAACAAAGGTGCCGCCGATCACGTTCGCCGAGCCCGGGCCCGTGCACACGGTGGTCACGCCGGCACGCGCAGCCTGCAGGAAGGTCGGGTCCGTTGGTTCGATGCCGTCGATTGCGCGCAGCTGCGGCACAAGCGTGTCGTTCATTTCATTGTAATCCGCGCCCTCGTAACCGATGCCGTACCCATGCAGGCCGATGTGGCAATGCGCTTCCACAAAGCCGGGATACAGGTTCAGGCCGGATGCGTCGAACACTTCCCCGCCTTCTGCGGTAAGATTCTTTCCCACCGCAGCGATTTTGCCGTCTTTCACAAGCACATCGCCCGCGATGGGTTCGCGCTGCACAGCGGTATGGATGGTTGCATTCCGAATAAGCATAACATTCTCCCTCCTGTGTTTACTCCCGTCATTGTATCACGATGCGAGAGAGCGCTGCAAGAAGGTGCGTTCAGCTTTCATCCGCCCGCAGCAGCGCAAGCGCGGCCTCATATTCCGGCGTGCCGCGCAGCGGGGCAAGCGTTTCCTCCTCAGCCAGGCTTTCGACAAAGATCCGCCGCATGGCCTGAAACGAACGGCTCATATCCGAAGCGCCCTTTGAAAGCGCGGAGAACAGCGGCGAGGAAAGCTCCTTTGGCGGCGAGGAAAAGAATTCCGCAAGCCGGAGCAAATGCTTGCCCGCGCGCGGCAGGTCTCCCAGACGGATGTATGCCTCCGTGTAGAGCGAATCGCTCATGGAAAAAGGATACCCCACAGCCGCGGCGCACGCTTCATGCACCCGAACGACGGCAAGCGCTTCCTGCGGCTCTGCAAACGGCGCGGAAGCGAGCCGCGCAAGGCAGGTCTGCATTTGGTTGAAGGCATGCAGGAGCGATGTTTGCAGCATGCGCTTGGCCGTTTCAACATCGCCGCGTTTTTCCGCGATGAGCGCCCGGAGCAGCGATGCATCCGGTGCGGGCTGCGGAAGCCCATCCAACAGCGCTTCCGCGCGTGCAAGCTCATCATCCCCAACGCAAAGCCCTGCAAGCATGTGCGCGGCCGCAGCAGCATAGCCCGGATCGTTCCCCTGCGCGGCTTCTTCAAGCAGTTTTTTGGCTTCTTCCCGTTCCTTTCCGGACGCATCCCCGCCCTCCCACATGGGCAGGCTCATCAGCAGCGCCGCAAGCTGGTATTGCAGTGCCGGGCAGCCTGGGTATTCCCGCAGCAATGCCGCAATGCGTGCCCGTGCTGCTTCCGCATCCCCGCCAAGCGCAAGTGCGGCCACCTCGTTCACATAAGCGGCGCATTCCGCATCCGTGGGCTTTGCCGTAAATCCAAGCAGCGCGTTTACATCCGTCCGCAGCGCCCGTGCGAGCGGAGAAAGCAGCGCAACATCGGGGCAGCTCACGCCGGTTTCCCATTTGCTGACCGCCGCAGCGGACACGCCCACGGCGCCCGCAAGCGCCTCCTGCGTTATGCCCCTTTGCCTGCGCAGGGCCGCAATGGTTTCACCGATCTTCCATTCCATTCGTTTCGTCCTCCCTTTTTGCTTTGGCGGCCGCCTGCTTTTATGATACCCGCACGGTACAAAACGCGCAACGGAGGCGCATTCAACCTTTGGTGTGAATTTGTTGAAGGGCGTTCAAGCCGCTTCCCTCCTTCTCTGCCGGTTTGACATTCTGCCGCCCGGCAGGTACAATGAGTGCAAACTTCAAGGCGCTGTTTTCTTCGCAGCAAGCCTGATGGGAGGCTGGCAATGATTTGCTCCGATCCACAGTCGGTAAGCTGCTTTTCCATTCCGCAATCTCGCTACAATATTTCCTGTAAGCTATATGCACCATCGTCAGAAGTGCCGCACCTTGCCGTGCTTGGCGTTCACGGATTCGGCGGAGATAAGGAAAGTTCCGCACTGCAAGCCCTCGGGAATGTGCTCACGGCGCATGGCGGCGCGCTGCTGTGCTTCGATTTTCCCGCGCACGGCGCAAGCAACGCAGCAGACACTCAGCTGAGCGTGGAACATTGCAAGCTCGACCTGCTTGCAGCCTATGCCTGCCTGCGGGAGCGTTTTCCCAAAGCGCCGACCGGCCTGTTCGCCACAAGCTTCGGCGGATATGTTTCGCTGCTTTCCCTTTCGGCGTTGCAGCCGATGCCCGCCCGCCTTGTGTTGCGGGCCCCCGCCGTTCAAATGGCGAAAACCTTCCGCACGCGGATCCTGCGGGACGGTTTTGCGGAATATGAAACGAAGCGGAGCGTTTCCTGCGGCTTCGAGCGCAAAATGCGGGTGCCGTATTCCTTCTATCGGGAATTGCAGGCCAATAACGCCGCTTCCGTCATCCCGGCGGTTCCCACGCTTCTGCTCCGCGCAGGCGCAGACGAACTGATCGAGCCTGACGATCTTTCCGCCTTTGCGAAGAACTCTCCTCTAATTCAGCTCGTAGATATCGCCGGCGCCGGGCATCGTTTCAAGGAACCCGGGGCGCTGGATCGGGTAATCGACGCCGCCGCGGAATGGCTGCTTCAGGCGGCATCCGACTGCGCCGGCTCGGAAAAGGCCGCTCTATTTCCGCTCGGAATACAGCGATAAGGAACAGGAGGCTGCTTCATTGAAACAATGGAAAGATACCTATCTCGCACCCGCCTCCTTTTACGGAAAGATCGGGCGCATTGCTTTGCCCATCGCCGGGCAGCAGATCCTCAACCAGGGCGCCGGCTTTGTGGACACCATCATGGTAAGCCATGTGGGCGGCGTGGGTGCGGTCGCCGTTGCCACACAGCTTGACATGCTGCTTGGCCCGGTTTCTTTCGGCATCAACTCCGGCATAAACATCTATTCCTCTCAATTCTTCGGCGCAAAGGATTGGAACTCCCTTAAAAAGTGTTTTGGCTTCCAGGTCATGCTCAACCTGCTCGGCGCGCTGCTGTTTTTCCTTGTAGCGCGATTTGCCGGGCACGGCGTGCTGCGTTTTTATGCGAGCGGCGACGCTTCGCTGATCGGCCTTGGATGGCAGTATTTGCGCATCGCCTGCTTCGGCTATTTCTTCAATGCGCTCATCAGCGCGTTTTCCTTCATGTACCGCAGCATCCAACAGACCCAAATTCCCATGATGATCGGGATCGGGGTAAACATACTCAATGCCTGTTTGAATTACCTCTTGATTTTCGGCAAACTCGGCCTGCCGCAGATGGGGATAGCGGGCGCAGCGCTCGCAACCGTCATCGCCAACGCCTGCGGCGCCCTTGCGCATATCGTCTATGCCGTTGTTACGCAACAGCCCTTCCTCGGCTCCTTCCGGGAGATGACAGCCTGGAGCGGTACCTTTATTAAGCCCATTGTGAAACGGATGCTGCCCCTCATTGCCAACGAAGCCATTTTCGGCCTTGGCAACACCATGTATGTGAAGGCATATGGCCTTCTCAGCCCCGATGCGCTGTCGGTTTATAAAATCGGCAATACGGTGGGCAGCTTCTTCTATGTTGCGGTACAGGGAATCAACAGCGCGGTGGGACTCATCGTCGGCGAACAGTTGGGGCGCGGCGACCTTGCGGAAGCAAAGCGCTGTGTAAAGTATCTGTTCCCCGTATCCGCCGTGCTTGCAGCCTGCGTAGCGCTCTTGATTTCCCTCTTGGCGCAGCCGCTCGTGAGCCTCTTCGGCCTGACCGATGCTTCCATCGCATCCGGCGCGGTGCTCATGGTGCGGCTGTTCTCCGTGCGCATCGCTGCAAGGCTCTTCAACGTCATCTTCATGTCCACCATCCGGGCCGGGGGAGATTCCGTTTTCCTGATGTTCCTCGACTGCGGGATCGTCTGGCTTGTGGGCGTTCCGCTTGCGTTCCTTTCTGTTTATGCGTTCCAGGTTACCTCGATTGCCGCCATGTTTGCCATCATCCAGTGCGAACAGTTGGTGCGTATGCTCATCGGCTATCGCCGCTACAAGCAGGGCAAATGGTGCCGCAACCTGACGGCGGAAACGCAGGGGTAACCCGGAAATGGTTTGGGGCCGCAGTGCATTCACTGCGGCCCCATTGTATTTCTTCTGCTGAATTGTTTTACGCCTTCGGCCCCGCGTTCACAATGTTTGCGGGCATGTTGGAATACTTTTCAAAGTTCTTCACAAAGCGCGCTGCAAGATCCTTCGCCGTGGCTTCGTATTCCGCCTGATCCTTCCAGAGCCTGCGCTGGCTCAGGAACTCATCCGGCACGTTCGGGCAGGTCTTTGGCACCATCACGTTGAAGATGGGGTCAAGCTCAAACTCCGCCTTCTCAAGCTCGCCGTTGAGCGCCGCCGTGACCATCGCGCGGGTGTAGCGGAGCTTCATGCGGGAGCCGACGCCGTATTTGCCGCCTGCCCAGCCGGTGTTCACAAGGTAAACCTTCGCATCGTGCTCCTCGATCTTCTTGCCGAGCATCTCCGCATAGAAGGACGGATGCAGCGGCAGGAACGGCGCACCGAAGCAGGTGGAGAACGTCGTCTGCGGTTCCACGATGCCGCGCTCCGTGCCAGCGAGCTTGGAGGTATAGCCGGAAACAAAGTGATACATTGCCTGGTTCTTATCAAGCCGGGAAACCGGAGGCAGAACGCCGAAGGCATCCGCCGTCAGGAAGATAACCGTCTTCGGGTGACCCGCCACGCCGGGGATTACGCAGTTGGGAATGTACTCCACCGGATAGCCCACGCGGGTGTTTTCGGTGAGCGTCGCATCCGCAAAATCAAACTCGCGGGTTTCATCGTCCATGATAACGTTTTCAACAAGGGAACCGAATTTGATCGCATCCCAGATCTGCGGCTCATTTTCCCTGGAAAGGTTGATGCACTTGGCATAGCAGCCGCCTTCGATGTTGAAGCAGCCGGTATCGCTCCAGCCGTGCTCGTCATCGCCGATGAGCATGCGGTTCGGGTCGGCGGAAAGGGTGGTTTTACCCGTGCCGGAAAGGCCGTAGAAAAGCGCCACGTCGCCGTCCGCACCCACGTTCGCGGAGCAGTGCATGGAAAGCACGCCCTGTTTGGGCAGGAGATAGTTCATCACGGAGAACACGGACTTTTTGATTTCGCCTGCATACTGGCTGCCTGCGATAACGACCATGCGTTTGTCAAAATTGACGAGGATCGCCGCCTCGGAGTTGACGCCGTCCACCTCGGGGATGCACTTGAAGCCGGGCGCCGCGATCACGGTGAAGCCGGGCACAAAATCCGCAAGCTGTTCCGCCGTCGGGCGCACGAGGAGCTGGTGGATGAAAAGGTTCTGGCTTGCAAGCTCGTTGATCACGCGCACGGGCAAATGATGCTTCTCATCCGCACCGGCAAAGCCGTCAAACACGAAGATGTCGCGGCCCTGCAAATATGCCATCATGCGGTTATAGATGCCCTCGAACTTTTCAGGGCTGATGGGCACATTCACCTTGCCCCAGTCGATGTCGTCGTGGATTGCGGGCGTATCCACCACAAAGCGGTCGTTCGGGGAACGACCGGTATATTTGCCGGTCGTTACAACGAGCGCGCCGGTGTTTGCAAGCTTGCCCTCCTCACGCGCAAGCGCGTGCTCCACAAGCTGCGCCGGGGTTAAGTTGCGGTAAACCGCCTTCGGCGCGATGATTCCAAGGGATTCGATGTAGGCCTTCATCTCGATACTCCTTTGCATTTCGCTTTTTGTTCTTAATATTATTGGGATGGCGCTAAAATGCGCCAAAAAGCAATCTCTTTGCGGCGCGTTCAGGCATTGTCCCTGCGCCATGCGCCTTCAAAAACAATCTTTCCAAGCGGAACACGCGGCCGGGCAGACGGCGCCTCATCCGGCACGCCAAGCGGCGTGATGGCCACGACCTTCACCTCGCGCGGGATGCCGAGCAGGTTGCGCACCGGGTTTTCCGGAAAATAGCCCACCCAGCAGGTGCCAAGCCCTTCCGCCGCAGCGGCAAGAACGAGGTGTTCCATGCTGATGCCGCAATCCACCAGATAATATTCCTTGCCCGCGTTGAACCCGCTGTCGGACGGCTCGGCGCAAAGCACAAGCGCGTAAGGCGCCTTTTCATAGCACTCCACAGATGGGTTATCGATCAGCTCGCCGAGCGTTTTGCGCGTTTCGGGATCGGATACGACGATGTAGCGGTGACACTGGCGGTTGCACCAGGAAGGGGCAAGCCTTGCCGCCTCCAAAACGCGGTCGAGCGTTTCACGCGGGACGGGATCCTCTTTGTATTTCCGAATGCTGCGCCTTGCGGCGATCGTTTCATATAGCTCCATGTCCTACCCCTTTCGTTCGGCCATAAATGCAGGATTTCCTGCGTTTTGTTTTTTCGTGCAGCAAATCATTTATTTTTAGTATAGCATCACGGCCACATTTTTACAACCATGCCGCGCCTGTTTCAACGCAAATCCTGATTTTCGTTGTGTATCGCGTGCAGTGCATGGTAAAATAAATTGGTAAAGCAATTTAATGGAGGAGCCTTATTTAAAATATGAAACGTTCCCTCGCCTGCCTTCTCGCGCCCGCCTGCCTTGCGGCGGCCCTTTGTGCAGGGTGCGCATTCGGCCCGCAAGCCACGCCTGCGCACCCGCCGGTAGACGTGACGCTCGTACCCGAAACAGCTGCGCCTGTACCCACGCCCAGCCCAACTCCCGTGCCCAGCCCCACTCCCGCGCCCACGCCGGAACCCACACCTTCCCCAACGCCCACGCCGGAACCAACCCCTTACAAAAGCGCAGACTATCCCCTTCCCCCCAAAAGCCTGCGCACGCGGGAGGGTGGACGTTACCCGGAAGAAGCGCGGCTCAATGAAAATCCCGATCATTTTTACACCGTAGTGGATCTCACAAACCAGGCGGTATTCGTATATGAAAAGGACAGCGCCGGCGAATACACCGTGCTCGTGCGGGAGATGATCTGCTCCTCCGGCATCGAAGACGGCCACCGCAGCCCACGCGGCACATTTAAGATGGGCGAGGATTACAAGCGCTTCGCTTTCTTCGTGCATTTTGATTGTTATGCGCAATATTGGTCCCAGATCCGCGGGCGTATCTACTTCCATTCCGTGCCTTATTCCGAACGGGATGACCGCTACCTGATGGAAGACGAATTCTGGCTTCTCGGCCAGCCGGCCTCACACGGCTGCATCCGCCTTCTGCCGGACGACGCGCAATGGGTCTATCTTTACCTTTGCCCCGGCTCCACCGTGACCATCACGGACGAGCTTCCGGCGGATGCGGCGCTCGTGGCCCGCCTACTGCCCAAAGAAACGCCCACGCCGGATTGTTATGAAATCGCATCCGATTAAAATAAACTGTAAAGGAGCTTTGTTATGCGCCGATATTCGTTTCCCAAAGTAGATTTGCATCTGCATCTGGATGGCTCCATGCTGCCGGAAACCGCGTGGGAGCTTGCCCTTGAGCGTGGTATTCCCATGCCAGCCGATACGCTGGAGGAATTCCGCTCGTTCATCATCGTCACTGCCGACTGCCGCAGCGTCAACGAATACTTGAAACGGTTTGAAATGCCGCTTTCCATTCTGCAGGATCAACCTGCGCTTACACGGGTGGCGCGGGAACTGGTGGAGCTTCTTGCCGCACAGGGGCTTGCCTATGCGGAAATCCGCTTTGCGCCCCAGCTGCATACACGTAAGGGGCTGACGCAGCGGCAAGCGATTGAGGCTGTGCTTCAGGGCGCGCGGGAAGGCGCCGCCAACTGCCCCACAATCGGCATAGGCGTTCTGCTTTGCGCCATGAGCGTCGGTCCGGAAATGGTCAACGAAGCGGAAAACCTGCTGACGGTAGAGCTAGCCAGGGACTTCCTTGGCCAAGGCGTTGCGGGCATCGATCTTGCGGGCGCGGAGGGCATCGTCCCTCTCGAAAACTTCGCACCCGTTTTTGCGCGTGCGCGCGAGCTCGGCGTGCCCTTTACCTGCCATGCCGGGGACAGCCAGGGTCCGGACACCGTGAAAGCTGCGCTTGATTTCGGCACAAAGCGGATTGGGCATGGGCACCACATTGCATTGGACCGGGCGCTGTGTGCAAGAGCCATCCGGGATCATGTTACGCTTGAGATCTGCCCCACAAGCAACATTCAGTGCGAAACGCAGCCTTCTTACGAGGCGCATCCGCTCAGAATGCTGATCGATTTAGGAGTCGCCTGCACGATCAATACGGACAACATGATTCTTTCAGACATCGACCTGGATCAGGAATATGACCATTGTCTCCACGAAATGGGCCTCAGTTATGCCGACCTGATCCGCTGCAATATCAACAGCGTCCGCGCGTCTTTTATGGATGAAGCAAGTAAGGCGGCTCTGATCGACGAGCTGCTTGGATGCCTGCAGGCGCTGCCCGGCAAAATTTAAAAGGTTTCCCCCAAAAAACACTTGACGGATTTCCCCGCGCATGATATTATAACCCTTGCCGCAATGCGGCATACGTCGCGGGGTAGAGCAGTTGGTAGCTCGTCGGGCTCATAACCCGGAGGTCGTTGGTTCAAGTCCTTCCCCCGCAACCAAACGGTGCGCACGTCGTAAGATGTGCGCATCCCATATGGCGGCGTAGCTCAGTTGGCTAGAGCATTCGGTTCATACCCGGAGTGTCATGTGTTCGAGTCACATCGCCGCTACCACCATGGTGCATCAAAAAGAATATGCACCCGAAAAGCCCAGACGTTGTCTGGGTTTTTTCGTTTCTCGCCTCCGTTCGCGCCGCGAACGCTCCACCGTAGATATTTGCAACGAAAACGATACTAACCGCATAATACATCACTTTAGCCGCTCTGGTTGGTCGATCACGACCTCCCAGAGCGGCTTTTTTGCGTTCTTTTCTCTTGCCTGCTTGCCGTTTTCAATCTGTTTTCAATTCGATAAGGGGGTCGTCGATATGGGACCAAACACCCGCATATACAACAAGTTCAAGGGATACACCGCCGCTGACTGCGATTGCAAGTGGTGTCTTCACAATGGAGGAAAAAGGCGCGGCTGCCTCGTTCCCATATGCTGCTGCCTTGAAGAACGTATCAAGGCCGGATGCGATCTGACCAAGGGAGCGGACGGATACCGGCATGTCATGAGTAATATGAAAGGAACGGTAACCATATGAGCAACGAAAAATATGAGATCACAGACATCGCCCATGAACGATACCCTTGGCTCCATCGCATCCGGGCGCTCCGTCAGATCCGAGAAAACGTCGTGGCGGGCGACATCGGGGGCTTTGTGGAGTTTGAGAAAAACCTCGATACGGACTCGGACGATTCCTCCTGGATCTACGATAACGCCATCGCCTGCGGAAATGCCTTTGTAAACGAGGATTCCATCGTGTATGGAGGCGCTATTGTAAGGGATAACGCTTATATCACAAAGAAATCCTCCTTAAGTGGACGAGCCGTCGTCATGGAGGACGCAATGGTGCAGACCGGCTTTGTGCTGGATGAAGCCGTTGTCGCGGGTAACGGCATGGTACTGGAGCGCGACGGGTACTCGCCCATCGTTCGCAACGGTGCAAGCGTATTCGGGCGCGTATACGGAAACATCCTTATTGACGGCGAGGCGAGCGTAATCACGGAAAACGAGGTGTTGGGCCATCTCGGACGGGATACATTATGCATCAAAAACGGGAAGCGCAGCGTTGAACGCCTGCACGACCCGCGTGAACTGACGCAAAAACCCGCGCAGCGCATCCGGCAAGCCTCCCGCGACGACGCAAGATAAGCATTTCCATCCCAAAGCTTCATGGGGGAAGTCTGCCCTTTTTCAGAAAGCCTCCCTTTTTCTGCTGTCGAGGGAATCGGGGGCAGCCTGCCGCACCCCCCCATACTCCCCCGTAAATATTATTACTTGGCCGGAAAAGAGATATAACGCTCAATACCAGCTTAGAAGCACTACACCGAAAGGAGCAATTCCATGTCCCAAGTAATCGCAATCGTCAACCAGAAGGGCGGCGTGGCAAAGACGACCACCACGGTGAACCTCGCCGCCGCCCTTGTCCAGCAAGGTGAAAAAGTGCTGTGCGTCGATCTCGATCCGCAAGCAAATCTCACAATGTCGCTGGGCTGCCAGAACCCAGACGAGCTATCCTACACCATTGCCGACGTCATCGACAAAGCCATCGCGGAGCAGCCCATAGACCCATCCGAGGGAATAATCCACCACGCCGAGGGCATCGACCTCATGCCCTCCTCCATCCAGCTCTCCGGGTACGAAACCCTGCTCATCAACGAATACGGCAGGGAAAACATGCTGCGCCAGTATGTGGATGCAGCCCGCCCATTCTACGACCACATCCTCATCGATTGCCAGCCAAGTCTAAACATTTTGACCATCAACGCCCTTGTTGCGGCGGACAGCGTGCTGATTCCTACCCAGCCGCAGTTCTTCTCAGCCAAGGGATTGGAGCTTTTGTTCCAGACCTACAGCAAGGTACGCCGCAAAATGAACCCCGACCTCAAGATCGAGGGCGTACTCGTCACCATGATGGATAAACGCCCCAATTTCACGAAGGACGTTGTAGACCTCATCCGCTCCACCTACGGCGGCAGCGTGAAGGTGTTCGATAGCGAGATCCCCATGAGCGTCCGGGCTATTGAGTGCGGGGCAGAGGGCAAAAGTATCTTCCAGCACGACCCCAAGGGCAAGGTGGCCGCGGCATACGCAAATCTGGCGCTGGAGGTGATAGAGAATGCCGAGAGAGAGCAGCGCCGGGCGCATAAGCATCAGGCCGTTAGATGACCTTTTCGAGCCGACCGTAGAGAGGGAACCTCCTGTACATCGGGAAACCTTGCCCACAAGCCTTTCCCCAGACAGGTTAAAGCCCTTTCCGAACCATCCCTTCAAGGTGCGGGAGGATGATGAATTAACAAAACTGGCTGAAAGCATAAGGGAAAACGGCGTGCTGGAGCCTATCCTCTGCCGTCCGGATGAAAACGGCGATTACCAGATCATCAGTGGACACAGACGGCTCGCTGCCTGTAAACTTGTCGGTTTGGAGCAAGTACCTGTCACCGTCCGCGATATGGATGACGCCGCCGCCACCCTTTGCATGGTAGATGCGAACCTGCACCGTGAAAGCATACTGCCCTCGGAAAAAGCCTTCGCCTTCAAGATGAAGCTCGAAGCCTTAGAGCATAAGCGGCAGGCGGGACTGATCGTCTCGGATGGCCGCCGCTCAACGGAGATCGTAGGCGAGGAAACAGGCGACAACTACAGAAACGTCATGCGCTATATCCGCCTGACGGAGCTATCGCTGCAGCTATTGGAGCTTGTGGACAGCGGCAAGCTGAAGTTCCATCCCGCCGTGGAGCTTTCGTACCTAAAGCCCGATGAACAGGAAATCGTGTATATGGCGATTTGGGACTCGCGTAAATACCCGTCGCTGACGCAGGCAAAGAGCTTGAAACAGCTATCCCAGCACGGGCAGCTTGACGCGGATGCTGTTTCCGATATGCTTCGCGGCGAGAAAACACAGACGCGGAACGTCAGCTTCAAAGCGGATGAACTAAGGGATTTCTTTCCGCAAAGCTACTCTGCCGAGCAAATTAAGAACGCTATATTCGATATGCTGGAGGCGCGCCAGCGAAGCCGCGCCGGACAGGAGCGATAGCACATGGGAAAAGAGTTAAAGCCCTACCAGATACAGTCCATCAAAGCGCGATACGCCCCCGGAACGCGCATAGAACTCAACGACCAAATGGTAGGCGAAATGATACCGGCGGGCGCGCGCGGAACCGTTGCTTTTGTTGACGATATCGGTTCAATCCACATGAAATGGGACGGCGGCGGTTCTCTTGCCCTGATCCCCAATGTGGACGATTTCAAGACGATCACGCCGGAATATGAGAAAGCGAACCCGCCGCACGTCGCTAAACGACCCAAGCAGCAAGAAAGATAAGGAGTTTTGCACATGGACGAAATCAAAAGAGAATATCTCTCCACGGAGCGCAGCCCGGTTATCGACCCGGAGCTGCGCGATCTATTGCCGCCCATTACGGACGAGGAACGGGAAGCGCTGACCGCCGACATCCTGAAGAACGGCTGTTATTCCCCCATGATCTGCATGGAGGATATGAAGCTGGTGGACGGGCATCACCGATACGATATTTGCACCGGGTATGATATCCCATACCGCATGGTCGTCCTTGATTTTGAGGATAAGCTCGACGCCAAGGAATGGATGGTCAATACGCAGAAGGGGCGGCGCAACCTGACAAAATATCAACTCGGCCAAATTGCCCTGAAACTGAAACCAGAGATTGAAGTGCGGGCAAAAGAAAAACAGTTATCAAAACTTAAGCAGGGCCCCGTTTTTCAGACATCTGAAAAACGGGAGGAACCCATAATTAACACAACTAAAGAAATAGCAGATTCTGTTGGTATATCCCACGACACCATGAACAAGGTCATCCAAATCGAGGAACACGCCCCAGCTCCCATCAAGGAAGCTTTGGAAAAGAGCGACATCTCCGTCAATCAGGCATATAACGCCGTCAAAAACCTCGAAACCGTCCCGGAGGAAGATCGGGAGGCCGAGGCCGAGCGCATGGTCATGGAAAAGGATTTTAAACGGTACAGCAAGCGTATCGACAATGAAGGGGCTATCGCCCAAAGCTATATCGACGGCATCGGCAAGCCATATCATATGGAGGTGTCCGAGGAAAATGCCCGTATTTGGATGGAATACGCCCATATCAGCGTTGGCGACCTCGTTCTGGAGGTCGACGCAATCGACGGAGCATTGAAAAACCTGGAGCTTCTCAAAGAGATCATTCACGACATATCGAGACCCAAGCTCGTAGGAGGACAGCAAAATGAGGTTGGATAAAAAGCACCGGGAGGCCATTCAGATGGTCATCCTTAAAAACGAAACCGTAAAACTCAGCGAGGTTGCAAAGCTCGTAAAGAAATACGGGAAACCTGCCAGCGTCCGAGAACTCCGGGATATGGAAGCGAACCGGGCCGCGCATAGCGTGATCGCCGGCTGTAAGGACCAGCACGGCGACCGAGAGGTGTTGGCGACCGGGCGTGAACGTCATGATACCATCTACTCCATCGTCAGCAATTCCACTGACATCAAGGCGCTGGACGGCGCTAAGCGCCACATCCAAGGCAATATCAAGGGTTGCCTCGTTACGGATAAGAAGGTGAAATGGCGGCAGATGTATATCAGCGGCCGCATCAGCAGGAGGCGATACCTGTGGGGGCTTGCAACGCGGGCATACATGCAATTGCCAAATATCTTAGACGCAATACGTGGTGATACGATATGACCCCGCTCATTATCGGCATAGACCACGGGTACGCCAGCATAAAGACCGCGAACTTCGTGTTTCCATCCGGCGTGGTGGCCTTCGACGCTCCTCCCCCTGTGCAACAGGGCTTGCTGGAGTTCGAGGGCCGCTTTTTTGTCTGCGGCAGCGGCAGGCAGCCGCTCACAAAGGACAAGACCGCAAACGAGAGCTATTTCCTGCTCACCCTTGCGGCACTGGCGAAGGAAATACGCTTGCGCACAGGCGAAAACAAAGCCGAGGTGGTCATAGCGGCGGGCTTGCCGCTGACGGGCTTCGGGAAGGACAAGTCTGCGTTCCGGCGCTATCTGCTCTCCCATACCCAGCCCGTAGCATTCCGCTTCGAGGGCGCGGAATATGAGATCAATATAGTTGGCGCCATCATCCAGCCCCAAGGCTATTGCGCCATAGCGATCAACCCCGACATTCTCCGCAACGAACCGTCCATCGTAGTAGCGGATATAGGCGGTTGGACCGTTGACGTTATGCGCATCGACCGTGGGAATGTGGATACGGCCACCTGCCGGAGCCTCGAGATGGGCGTGATCCGCTGCATGGACGAGGTAAAAGAGCAGGTGCGCCGTTCCCTGGGGCTTTCCATCACCGACGCGCAGGCGGAGGCTGTGCTGCAAGAGTTGCCCTGCACCGTATCCGAGCAGGCCAAGGCCATCATCGCCCGTCAGGGCAGGCTGTATGTGGAGCGGCTCCTCTCGGAGATCAGCGAGTGCGGCTTCGACCTCAAGGCTATCCCCGTGGTATTCATGGGCGGCGGGGCAAGCCTCATCAAGCCCCGCGTCGCGCCCCGTGACGGCCTGTGTCGCGTTGTTTACCTCGATGACGTATGTGTGAACGCGAAAGCGTTTGAAGCGGTCGTTGGGCGGATGTGGCGCCGTGAGTAGGAAAAAGGCTCGCGTCGTGGCCTGGCTCGATCCTACGACGCCGGTACAGCGAGAGATCGTTGAACGCATTGCGGCAACGCCGCCAAAGGAGCGGCATCAATATATACTCTCGCTGCTCCTACGCGGATATGAGTTCAGCGGCGACTTTATTTACCGCGAAACGCTCCGTGCACTCAAAGACTATCAGCCGCAATTCAATACACAAAAGCATGAGGAAGCCGAGGATATTCCCGCGAATATGCTTGACTTCCTCTTTTCGTTGCAGAAGGAAGGTGAACCATAACTTGAAATACCTTGACCTATTCTCGGGCGTGGGCGGTTTCCGCGCGGCCTTGGAGCAGATACCCGGTACAAAATGCGTCGGAAAAATACTACCTATCCTCGGCGCAAATGGAACGCCTCTTATACAAGTCCTCGGAGGTCTGCAAGGATCGAAGGTCTACGACCCGGCAGGCGTAAGCTGTACGCTAAAGGCAGCAACAGGCGGGTTTGGCGGCAGAATAGGGTTATGTGCCGTAGGTTTCAACCGGAGGGACGGGGTTACCCATGAACTCAAGGAGGCATACGCCCTCAATGCCAGCAATTTCAGAGGCTTGAATCGCAATCAAAACCAGAACGCTGTGCTGGAAACGGAGCGGCCCACAGACAGTGAATGCTTCATCGACCTGTGCGCGGGGAACCCAAGGCTCACGGACAATGCCCGGTGCGTGACAGCCAATTATGGGAAAACCACTCTGGCGTACCATAAGGGGGAGCGCTCCGGTGTTCTGCATATCAAAGAGGCCACGCACAAGGGCTACAAAGAAGCGAACGTAGGCGATTCCGTAGACCTCGCCTACGCCACCAGCAATACTCGCCGCGGGCGCGTAGGCCGGGACATCGCCCATACCCTTGACACGGGCAGCACCCAAGGCGTTGTGACGCTCTCCGGCCGCATCCGCAGGCTGACGCCCCGCGAGTGTTTTCGCTTGCAGGGCTTCCGGGAGGAACAGATAGACAAGATACTTGCCATCACCTCGGACAGCCAAGCGTATAAGCAGGCCGGAAACGGCGTGACTGTCAATGTGGTGTACGCCATAGGGCTTCGGATCAAGGCCGTATGGGATGAGTTTTACTCTGAAAGCGCGGGTGAACCTATATGCTGAAAGACCTGCCGTTTGGCGTTGAGATCGAGATGACGGGCTTGACCCGTGAACAGGCGGCAAAGGCGGCGGCAGAGCTTTGGAACAGTACCGCACGGCATACCGGGCGCGGCTATGACGCTTGGGAAGTGACCGATCCCGAAGGGAAGGTCTGGAAGTTCATGAGCGATGGAAGCATAAGCTCCGAACGCTGGTGCAACGGTGAATATGTGTCCGCCAACAATAGTGAGTATCGTGTGGAAATGGTCACACCCAAGCTCGGATTCGACGAGATACCCAAGCTGCAGGAGGCTGTGCGCGCCGTGCGCAAAGCCCACGCCAAGGTCAACGAATCCTGTGGCATCCATGTGCATATCGACGCCTCGCGCTTCGATAACCAATCCCTCAAAAACCTCATGAGCATCATGTACAGCAAGGAGGATCTGCTCTTTCAAGCCTTGCAGGTGCCTGAAAGCCGGGTGCAGCGCTGGTGCCAGCCTGTGCGCGAAGATATGCTGCAGCAGGCGCGCCGCATGACGGCGGGCGCAAGCCGGTCACGGCTGGAGCGGATATGGTATCAGGGGGACGTAAACCGTACCGAGCATTACAACTGGACGCGGTATCACGCGCTAAACCTGCATTCCGTGTTCTATCGCGGCACGGTCGAATACAGGATGTTCAACTCCACGCTCCACGCGGGGCGCGTAAAAGCATACATCCACTTGGCTCTCGGCATTTCCTCCCAAGCCTTGGAGCAGCGCGGAAGCCAGATGCGGAAAACGCAGTCGGACAACCCGGCTTTTACGTTCCGCACATGGCTTCTTCGCATGGGCATGATCGGCGAGGAATATAAGAACACCCGCGACCATCTTCTGGCGTCGTTGCCCGGCAACCGGGCATGGCGCTACGACAAGGATCATTACGAAAAAAGCAATACAAGGCGAGAGCCGGAAAGGTAGAAATACGATATGAAGATCATCATCGACGGCATAGCGTTCAGCGGCAGTCCTACGGATATCGTGGATACGCTGCGTGAACTGCTGTTTGAGGAAACCGAACCGCCCGATATCGAGGGGTATATCGCACACATCCAGAACGCCTATCTAAAGATGTTCGGGCGCGAAATGATACTGCCGCAGACTACGCTGGACGGGCGCATCCGGGCTATGTTCGCCATTTTAGAAGATGCGGGGCTTGCGGAGGTGATCGAATATGCCTGATACGCCTGAAAGACTGTATTTTGCTTACGGATCGAACATCAACCTCGATCAAATGGAACGCCGCTGCCCCAACGCGGAGGTGGTCGCGCCCGTAACGCTCAACGGCTACAGGCTGCTGTTTCGTGGCGGCTATCCCGACAACGGCGTTGCGACCATAGCGCCCGACCACACAAAACAGGTGAAGGGCTTGCTGTGGAGGCTCACGCCTGAATGCGAACAGAGCCTCGACCAATATGAAGGATACCCGCGCCTGTATGGGAAAGAGGACGTGACGGTCATGGACAAGGCTGGAAACACATACACCGTCATGGCGTATATCATGACGAGCGAATATGAGCTCCAGCCCTCCTATCCATCCATTTCCTATTATTCTGGCATCGCACAAGGTTACGAGCAGAACGGCATCCCCCTCAAAGGGCTTCGGGATGCGCTGAACTACTGTCAAGAGGAAGTCAGCGAGCGGTATGCCCATTCCACCCGTTTGCGCTCCAAGCCCACGACCGCGCCCCCGCGCAGAAAAAAGCCGAAAGACTTTGAGAGATAAGGATCGCACTCACCGCGCCCGCCATTTGGTGGGCGCTAATTCTATTTACGGAGGAAAAACATGAACAGAAAAACAAAACGTATCCTCGCCTTTGTGCTGGCGCTTGTAACGGCGCTGGGCATGGCGCTGCCCGCGCTTGCCCTCACGACCACCATCACGGACGAGGACATCCCTTACGACTTTTTCGAGTACAGCAAGGACGGTTCGTGGCGTGATCTGAACACACCCGTACACAGGGACGCATCCGGCAATTACGCCTATTGTATAGAACACATGAAGGATCCGCCCTCAAGCTCCACGCAGTACACTGATTTTAACGCATCTGCTGTGTTCAGCTCCACGACCATTACGGGCATACAGGCCATAATCGACCATGGCTACCCTGTGAGCACGGGCGGGTTGTCCGGCTCGAAAGCCCACTACGCCACCGCAAACGCCATCCGATTCTGGATCAAAGAGTCGGCTGGCGTCGGCTATGATTTCATGGATCCCAACGACTCCTCGAAGGTGCGGGCTAAAAGCGACGCCGCCGACTGCTGGACGTTTTGTATGCAGCTTTTGAGCTATGCCCGCAGCGGCTCCACCACAGGCGGCAGCGGCGGAGGCTCGGTGCTTGTTTCGCCCTCCCACCCCACATGGCAGCTTGTAAACGGTCAACTCATGACCCAGCTTGGCGTACGCTCCTCAGACGGATATACCATTCAGCCCAGCCACGCAAGCGTACAGATAAGCGGCTATACTGGCGGCGCTTATGATATGCTCACCATCACTGCGCCCACCTCACTCATGGGGACGGACGTATCGTTGTTCATTCAGGGCAACGCCGGTGCGGGGCAGACGGCTTCGCTGTATTGGTATGAGCCTTCCTCAAGCTCCAAACAAAGCGTGGTCGTAGTGGAGCTGACGGCTGGCGGCACACCCGACAGCGGATATGTTCATATCACCGGCGAGTTCTACGACCTCACAGTCAAAAAGGTGGACGGCTATACCGGCGAAGCCCTCGACGGCGCGATGTTCCAGCTTACCCAAAATGGCGGAGCCGTTGGACTCACGCAAACGGGCAACGGTCGTTATGCCGCTGGCGGCAATACCACGCAGTTCACTACCTCCGGGGGAACCGCTGTTATCTCCGGCTTGCCAGGTGGAAGCTATCAGCTTGTGGAGGTGAGTGCACCCAGCGCGGCATATACGGCTTCGGCAAGCGGCGGCATACAGCTATACTCCAATTCCTCCGTCACCGTGCAGAACGCGCCCACGGAATTGAACATAACGAAAACCAATGCTGTCACGGGCGCGGCTATGGGTAATATCACCTTTACTCTGCTGGACGCAAGCGGCACAGCCGTAAAACTCTCCAAAGCCGCTGATGGTACATATCGACCAGACGGTAGCGGTTCCACGAATATCGTGACCGATGCCAACGGCAGAGCCAAGGTAATGTATCTCCCCAATGGCAAATACACGTTGCGTGAAGAACCGTTGCCCGGTTATAAGCCGCAGGCAGACGCGGCAATAAACCTCACGGGCGGCGCTAACGTCACGGTAAAGAACGAGCCGCTGGCGCTGGCGCTGACCAAGGTGGATTCGTATACTGGCAAGACACTCGCGGGGATCGCGTTCACGCTGCTGGATAGCTCCGGCAACCCCGTGAAGCTCACGAAGAAGGCAGACGGCGTGTACCACTACGACTCCAACGGCACTGCGGGCTTTGCAACAGGGGATAACGGCACGGCGACCATTTATTATATCCCCACGGGCGCATATACCGTGCGGGAAACTACCGAAACCGCCATAGGCTACGCAACGCCCAAGGATGTGAGCGTGACCGTCACCAACGATAACGGTTCGGAAAACCCCGCTGTGGTACGGTTCGAGAACACGCCTATCACCCTCGAGTTCAACAAAGCCGACGCGCTCACGAAGGAGCCGCTGGACGGTGGCGTGTTCCAGTTGAAGGACGCCAGCGGCGCCGTGGTAAAGCTCGCGCGGATCGAGGCTGGCTCATACAGGCCGGATACCGGCGGCGAAGCCACCTTTACCACAAAAAATGGTGAAGCGGTGTTTCGCTATCTCACCCCGCAGCAGTACACCATCTCCGAGGTCACGCCCCCTTCGGGGTATAAGGCGGACACGGATAAGACCGTATCGGTGACCGCCGCCAACGATGTATCCAACGCCGCGAAAGCCAGTATGCACGACCAGCCTCTGGCTATCGAGTTCAGCAAGACCGACGCGCTCACCGGCAAGGCCATCGACGGCGGTGCGTTCACCCTGCTGGATAAGGACGGGAAGGCTATCAAGCTGAGAAAAGTCAGCGACGGCGTGTACACCCCGGACGGCAAGGGCTCGGAAACCTTCGCTACCTACGATGGCAAAGCCAAGATAGGCCCCATCGACCCCGGCGCGTACACCATCCATGAAGCCAAAGCCCCCTTCGGCATGGCGACGGCGGCGGACGTGGCCGTGACCGTTACGGACGCGAACGTATCCGCGAGTGCGGCAAAGGCGAATATGTCGGATAGCCCTATCTGCCTGTCCGTCGCCAAGATCGACGGGGATACCAAGCTGCCCATCGGCGGTCAGGTGTTCCGGCTCTTGGATGAGGACGGGAATACGATCAAGGTATCGCCTATCTCGGATAAGCCCGGCTGGTTCGCCGCTGGCGGCATCTCAGAAACCTTCGTCATGCCCGCCTCGGGCACTGTGCATATCGCGTATCTCCCGGAAGGGGAATATGAACTGTGCGAGGAAACGCCTCTGCCCGGATATGCAACGCCTGACGATCCCGCAAAGTTCGCCGTATCCCACGACGATCTCTATACCGCGCCCGAAGAACTGAAGATCGAAAACAAGGCGCTCATGGTCGAGGTCACGAAAACCGATGGTTTGACGGGTAAAACGCTTGCGGGCGTTTCACTCGAAATCCTTGACGCAAACGGCGTGGCTGTCAAGGTGACCAAGCTCGCAGACGGCGCGTATGCCGTGGACAAGAACGGCAGCGTGTCATTCCAGACAGGTGAAAATGGCAAAGCGAGCATCCGTCTGCTTCCCGCAGGCGAATACACGCTCATGGAGCTTGACAACCCCGGCTTTGGCAAGGTCGAGCCTGTTAAGTTCACCGTGGGCAACGACAATACCGCAGAAACGCCCACGGTGGTCGGGCTTGAAAACTTTCCATTGGAGCTTATCGTCACAAAAATCGACGCGGAGAGCAAAGAACCGCTTGCAGGCGTTGCCTTCAAGCTGTCCGCGAAGAACACGGGCTTGAAGTTCGCCAAGCAGGAGGACGGCAGCTATATCGTATCGGATACGGGTACTGATACCTTTGAGACCGATAAGGACGGCAAAGCCCGCATCCTGTATGTTCCAGCCGGTACGCTGACGCTGACCGAGCAGGAATATCAAGGCTACGCCATAGCCGCGCCCAAGGATGTGACGGTGACGGACGCGAACACCTCAAAGAATCCCGCCACTGTCACCGTAGAAAACACGCCGCTTGCCTTTGAGCTTCTCAAACGCGACGGCGCTTCCGGCGCTCCCTTGGAGGGCGTCAGCTTCAAGCTGCTGGATAAAGACGGCAAAGCTGTGTCCCTCGCGCTGCTCTCGGACGGCACATACCGCCCGGAGGCTATCGCCAAGCATCTGCCCGAGGCTGACGCTGTGGATGCCAGTGCTGAGAAAAATCGCCTGTCCATCGTGAAGATCACTGATACCATCGTCACAGACGCACAGGGCAAAGCGCGGGGGGAGTTCATTTCGCAGGGCAAATACAAGCTCACGGAACAGCAACAGTCGGGATATGTGGTGCTGGAGGGCTTGGAATTTGAGATCACCAGCGCCCACACCAAGGAGCATCCGCTCCAGTACACCGTGTCCAACGTGCCTACTCGTCTCTTGATCGAAAAGCAATGCGGCGTAACAAAAACGCTGCTCACCGGGGCGACCTTCCAGCTCAAGGATAAGGATGGCAAGCTTGTAAAACTCGTTTTGCATAAGGACGGAACGTACCAGCCTGCCAAGGCGAATGAAACCGGCGTTGAGAGTTTCCCCGTCAATGATAAGGGTCAGGTGGTCATCTGCTATCTGCCCGCCGGGACATATACCGTGGTCGAACAGACCGGCCCCGTCGGATACGCCATTTCCGCGCCCGTCACTACGGAGGTAGGCACGGAAAAGGTGATCGCAACCAGCCTTGGTGCAAAGCAGAGCGAGGACAAAAATAATAATGAAGAAAGCAACAAAACGGATAGTGGGGATACGTCCAAGAAAGCCGAGGAAAAGACTTCCGCCACCCCCGCGAACCCGCTTGTGGACAGCGACGGCAACCATCTTGCGGAAACGTCCCTCGCCGTGGTCGATCTGCCGCTGGCGCTGAAGATCTCCAAGGTTCACGCCAAAACGCAGAAGCCCCTCATGGGCGCGGCGTTCCAGCTCAAGACGGCGGATAAGCTCACAACACCTCTTACTTTCACGGTCAAGGATGGCGTGTATTGGTACGACGCCAAGGGCAGCGTGTCCACCATCCAGATGGACAAAAACGCTGAAGCCCTGATCTACGGCCTGCCCGCAGGTAAATACCAACTGGAGGAAACGGTAGTCCCCACAAACTTCTTCCCCGCCGTGCCGCAAAGCATTGAAATTACCATGACGAACACCAGCGAAGCGCCCAGGGAAGTGGTTGTGGTCAATACTCCTACCGTTAAGCTGGGCATTGATTCCGATAAGTTCAATGTCGTGATCGCCATCGCCCTGACTGTTCTTATCGGCGGCGGGCTGGCCGTGTACACCATTATCCGCAAAAAGCGTAAGTAAATCTGTTTCAAGAGCCGCTCCGCCCGGAGCGGCTCAACCTACATGAAAGGAAACCAACTATGGACAGAAAAACAAAGCTGCTCGCCGTAGGCGTAGGCGGTTTGGTGCTTGTCGTGCTGATCATTATCTTCGTTGTGTCCTGCAACGCACGAAAGCGAGCCCAGCAGCCTGAACCTACTCCCACGCCCACGGATTTGATAGAGGTGACGCCGCCCCCGGTACAGGAGCTACCCATCGGCCCCAGCGTTACGCCAACGGCGTCGCCGGTGGCAACGCCGGCGACCTCACCTACAGTAACCCCCAAGCCCACGCCTATCCAGCAGAACTTACCCTCAAAGCCCACGGTCACGCCTACGCCCAAGCCGGGGAACACCACGAAGCCCGGCACGGCAACGCCATCCGGCAGCGGTACGAAACCGTCGACCGCTCCCGCCTTTGACTTCGGCCTGCCCTCTGTCGCCAGTACCAATGCCCAGATCGCGGTGCAGACCTCACAAAAGAACATCGTGTCCGTGGATTGGTCGGTCACGAAGGACGGCGCCCTCGGCCTTACCGTTAATTCGTCGGACATGACCGGCGCGCTCACCGTGGATGGCGGTACGATCTCGTTCACCAAAGCCGGGAAATACACGCTGACCGCCGTAGCGAAGAACAGCGCGGGCAAGGCTGTGACCGTGGCCTCCACTATTGAAGTGTACGCTCCCGGCAAGTTCGCCTTTGGTTTGCCCCAAGTGGCATATACGGACACGGTCGTGGACGTTGACGTGCTGGAGGGCGCGGACGGCAACATCGCATGGTCGATAACAAAGGATGGTGCGACTATCACCCTCACTGAAGCCTTCTCAGGCACGCTTGCCGATAACGGCGGTATGGTCACCTTCCGAAATGAAGGGAAGCACGTCCTTACGGGCAAGACCGGCTCCGGCAAGACCCACACGGACAGCATTCAGGTGTACCCGCTGTTGCGCTTCCCGTTTACAATGCCCGCAACGACATATAGGAACACCGAGTTCGCCGTGCAGATGGGCGAAACCTATCTCAACGGGCAGACCCTTGCGTGGAGAATGGAACGAGCGGGAGCGGCGGTCGAAATAGCCGCGAACTCCCTGACCAACGACGGCGGTAAGCTGTCCCTGCCGGAGCTTGGCGCGTACAGCCTGACGGCCAGCGCGACCGATCCGCGCACAGGCAGGCTGTTCACCCAGACCCGCAAGATCACAGTCATAAACCGGGCTCCGTCCATTACCGAGGCTTCCGCCACCGTCACCGCTACCCGCGCCGGGAACAAGGCGCTGGTGCAGTTCGCAGCCTCGTCTACGGACGCAGACAACGATGAAACCGTGCTGGAATGGGACGGCAGGACGGCGGACGATATGTACACCGCGGGAACACATACCCTGCGTGTTCGTGCAAAGGATAGTCGTGGCGCGTACTCCCCGTGGCGTGATGTGCCCTTTGAAGTTCCCAACATGCCGCCTGTGATCACATCCTCCTCCGCAACCGAAGTGCGCTCCAATATCCAGAATGCCAAAGTGTACGTGGAACTGGCCGCTGAAGCCTCAGACCCGGACGGCGACCCCGTCACGCTGGAATGGGACGGTCGCGCAAACGGCGACTACTACGAGCTCGGCGACCATACGGTGCGTGTTCGCGCAAGGGATAGTTTCGGCGCGTATTCGGATTGGATGGATGTGCCGTTCTCCATTGTGAACAGCGCGCCGGCACGCCCCGTCATTACGCGCAGCCCGTCAGAACCCTTCATATTGCCCGGCAACAACGTGACCATCACTGCCAGCGCCGTAGACCCGGACGGCGACCCGTTGACGTATGTATGGGACAACCGTCCCTCTGAAACATATGCTTACCCGGACGGCAGGCAAATCGTGAAAGTCAAAGCCATCGACCCGTTTGGCGCGGAAAGTCCAGTTAAGCGTATTATGTTCCTCATGGGAGACCCGAACCGAGCGGGCAATCTCATGCTCACCGGTCCCGACAGCTCCATATCCGAACCCGGCATCGAGGACGCTACGCTCATCTACTACAAATTCGTTGTGCCGCCTGTCGCTGGACACAGCGGTCAGGACTTTGGCCGTGTGCGCGGATACAACCGTTTGACGGGCCAATGGGATCAGTTGGACTACGGCACTACGGAAAACGGCATCTCCTTTGAACGCAATCTGGCAGCTGGAACATACACTAAATTAGACCTGTATTACTACACAAACCACGCGTGCATGTACGGCCTGTCGAACATCACCTACATCGCCCTGTTCGAGTTCGACGAACTGGAGGATGAGCAATAGGGAAATCCCTCAGTGAAATAGCATAATGATGGAGGCGATCTTTTGAGTATTAAGAATATCACAGCGGACGATCTTCGCCGCATGGGTGACAAAGAAGGGCTGATACTTCAGGGCTGCGGAGGCGATCTGCCGGAATGGGTGAACGGGATCAATGAGATGCTTACCGAAGCCGGTATTTTGAAGAATGGCAGCAAATTTGGAAATGTCTGTTCTTTTCAGCACGGGGAACTGACCTGCCTGCTCTATCCGTTTGAGGGCGTCGAGTTGGACGTCGGAAAGCTTGCCATGTGGCGCTTGCAGACCCATGCGGCCTTCGGCGGCACTTGGCTATCCGACTTCGTGCCGAACCGCTTGGGCGGTTTTCTTGAAGAACCCGCACAGGAGCCAGCCAAGCCGGATTGCGCGCTGATCGGGCAGGACGGAAACATTTACAACCTGGTAGGCATTGCCGCCCGTACCCTGCGCGAGCACGGACAAAAGGAGCAGGCTTCTGAGATGATGGATCGGGTGTTTTCCTCCGGCAGCTATGATGAAGCGCTGTGTATTATTGGCGAATACGTCAATATAACGGACTCTCAGGCGGAACGCGATCCCACTCCCCGTCAGCAGGATAAGGGAACAAGCCGGTGAAGAAAGGTTGAGATATGGGGAAAAACTACGGGATAAACGAAGGATATACCATCACTGAACGGTATGTCGGCGCCGAGCTCGGATACGCGCTCGGGCAGCGCGATACCGATATCGCTGGATTCGTCACATGGGCTTTCCGGCCGGATACGCCCAAGAATTTCTTCTGGGGCCACTATTTCAACGATAAGGAGTCCGCCCTGAAGGACTACACCGACCGCATCGACGAGGAATGTGCGCTCTTTGTTAAGCGCACCGGCAAACAGCCGCGGCATCCGAAGCTGTGCCTTTCCGTGGAACCGTCCAGCGGCGACCTCATCTGCATCAAGCGAGGGCTCACAGGCTTTTACGCTTCCGAGTGGAATCGTCCCGGCGAAAGGGAGCATAACCAGAATACGGCTGACGTCATGAACCGACGCTGGGGCGTGAGCGCCGAGCAGGAGCAAGCCATGCTCGCCGGCTCGATCTTCGGCTGGGACGTTCCCGCCGCCGAGCCCCGGTCGTATGGATCGGACGGAACGCCCACAAAGCCGCGTCACAGAAAAAAGCCTGTGCATGAAAGGTGAACAGCCGCCGAAAATATTGTCTACGCAACAGCGTTTTATGGTATACTCATTCATAAGGAAGGGGGGCTATGCCATGTTTGAAAAGATAGACGAGTTGCTTGCACAATTGCGGGCGCTGCCCCCTCTTTCCGTTGCCGCAGAAGAACGCCTCATGGAAGAATTCATGGTACGTTATACCTATAATTCCAACGCCATAGAGGGCAGCACCCTCACGGAACGGGAAACGGCGCTGGTGCTCAAGGATGATATGACCATAGAGGGCAAGCCCCTCAAATATCATTTGGACGCCATCGGCCACCGCGACGCCTTTGCGCTGGTGTGCAGGGAAGCCGAAGCGGGAACTGAGCTTACAGAAGAACTCATAAAGCGCATCCACAGCCATGTGCTTTTACGGGATGAAGAAGAACGCGGCCATTGCCGCACGGTGAACGTATATATCAGCGGCTCGGATGTGGTGTTGCCCTCGGCGCAATTTGTGCCGGATAAAATGGCGGCGCTCATGGCGCGGTACAACGGCGAAATGCAGGATTGGCATCCCATACGGAGAGCCGCTGTTTTCCACCTCGCCTTTGAAAGCGTGCACCCCTTCATCGACGGCAATGGGCGCACGGGCAGGCTCATACTGAACTTTGAACTCATGAAAGCTGGTTACCCGCCCATAGACGTGAAGTTTACCGACAAGGGCCGCTATTACTATTGTTTGCAGAGTTATCAAGGACAGGACGAAACAAAGCTTCCCATGCTCTATATGCTGGAAACGTATATGGAGCAGACGCTCCGCGAACAAATAGAAACGTTGACACAGGCGCGGGATCTCAAACGCCGCAACAAAGACGAAAGATAAATAATACGTTCTGACTCATGGGCGCTCTCCACATCGGGGAGCGCCCATTTTTTGTCCCTAAATTATTAAAATACAGGAGGAAAATCCTATATGAAACGCACCATCTATACCGCCGAATCCGTCTGCGAAGGCCATCCCGATAAGCTCTGCGACCTCGTTGCCGACGCCATCTTGGACGAATGCCTCATGGAAGATGAGAACGCAAGGGTAGCTTGCGAGGTCATGGCGACTGCCGGGAAGATCATCGTAGCGGGCGAGATCACCACCGCAGAGCTCCCCGACATCGAGCGCATCGTGCTCCAGACCGTAGAGGCCGTGGGCTACGATCCCGAGGACTACGACGTGGAAGTCCTTGTTCACAGCCAGAGCGCGGATATCGCGGACGGCGTGGACGCGCCCGCCGAGGATGACCCTGACGAACAGGGAGCCGGGGATCAAGGCGTCATGTACGGCTACGCCACCGACGAAACGCCGGAAATGCTGCCGCTGCCCTGTGTGCTTGCGCACCGCATTACCAAACTTCTCAACGTCGCCCGCATCGAAGGGCTTATCAAGGGCCTAAAGCCTGACGGCAAGGCGCAGGTGTCCGTAGTCTACGAGGACGGCGCGCCCAAGGAGGTCAACGCCGTCATCGTATCCGTGCAGCATGACGAAAACAAAGACCTTGCCGAGCTGGAAAACGAGGTGAAGTTCGTCGTGGTTTTCGCCGCGCTCAAGGACCTCCCGCTGTCGGAGGATTTCACTCTGCTTGTGAACCCCTCCGGCCGTTTTGTGCTGGGCGGCCCCGAAGCAGATACGGGTGTTACCGGCCGTAAGCTCATGGTGGACAGCTACGGCGGATTCATCCCCCACGGCGGCGGCGCGTTCTCCGGCAAGGACGCAAGCAAGGTCGACCGCTCCGGCGCGTACATGGCAAGGTATATCGCCAAAAACATCGTGGCGGCCAAGCTCGCCAAGAGGTGTTTGGTGTCCCTGTCGTATGCCATTGGCGTTGCAGAACCTGTCGCCATCTCTGTCGATACCTATGGTACGGGGAGTGTTTCGGATGACGCTTTGTTGGATGCTGTCTGGACTGTATTCGACTGTCGCCCCGCCGTGCTCTCCGAGGATTTGGGGCTATACCAGCCCATCTTCACCGACGCCACCAACTACGGACATTTCGGAAAACCCTATCTGCCGTGGGAGGAAACCGACCGTGTGAGCGAGCTTCTGGACGCTGTCGGGAGGTAAGGCATGGCGGGTGTATCTCGTGAGCAGATAGAGCAGGCCAGACGGATGATGGCCATTGAATACCTGCTCAAATATGAATCCTACAACTTAAAACGCTGTGGGCATGGCGAATATGAGCTCCGCTCCCATGACAGCTTCAAGATCAACGAGGAAAGCAGCAAGTGGCATTGGAAATCAAGGGATATCGGGGGCAGAACAGCCCTCGATTTCCTCGTTCATGTGCGCGGGGAAGCCTTCCTTGACGCCGTGCGGCAGCTCTGCGACGAGCATCCTCGCTTCGACCCGGTGCTCATACCGGAGAAGCCGAAAAAAGTGTTCGCGCTCCCCGAATCCGCTCCAGACTGTAATCGTGCTGTATCGTATCTTTGCGGCCGAGGGATATCCCTGAATGTGCTGCATTTCTGTCATGAGCAGGGTTTGTTCTACGAGGATATCCCGTACCACAATGTAGTGTTCGTAGCGCGGGACAGCGCCGGAACGCCGAAGTTTGCGTGCAAGCGTGGCACATGGGGGCAGGACTATAAGCGGGATATTGAGGGCAGCGAAAAACGATTTGGCTGTTGTATTCAGCCGGACGGTGACAGCGATACCGTCGCTATATATGAGAGCATAATAGACGCCATGAGCCACGCGACGCTGGACGAGCAGGACGGTAAGCCGTGGAAGGATAAGTATCGGCTGGCGCTCGGTGGCATCTACGCCCCCGACCCCGGCAAGGTAGAGGCCATTCGCCGCCCAACCAAGCCTCCGGCAGCGTTGGAACAATTCCTCTTAGACCATCCGCATGTGCGCCGTATAGAGGTATGCACGGATAACGACTTTGCGGGGAGGTACGCCGCAAAGCGCATCGAGGAACACTACAAAGAGAAGTACGATGTGCGGCTCTGCCTGCCCGTCCCCGAGGGCTTCGACTATAACGATATGGCAGTTGCCCGCATGGAGCAAAAGAGCCGCTGTAAAGCGGCGGAAAGGTGAAATGCATGGATGAAAAGCGTAATCAAAAGTTATCTGTTCACTTTCCCTTTACGACCCGCAAGGCGACACAAAGGGAAATGGAGGATTTAAGAGCATCCGTCTGTGAGATTGGGGAGCGGCTTCAACAAACGCAGGGAAAACTGGCAGGCGCAAACGCAGAGATCAACCGCCTAACAAACGCGCTTAAATCAGAACGGAGCGCCCATAAGAACACCTATTTCAAGTTGGGCGCTTCGGTTGAACAGGCTGAATATTTGCTGGATCAACTGATATGCCTCCGTGATAACGTATCCGACCTTGCGGCAGGCAAATATGAAAAGGTGTATCAAGATATCTGCGGAACGCTTGACCCGGAGGGTTGGAAGCTATATTGGGCAGCGGAAAAGTATACCGGCATAGACCCCTTCCATGCATTTCCTACCGAGGATAATTTGGGTTATTTTGAAAACATGGACGGGCATGGCCTTATCATGTGGATCGAAATAAGCGCATTCGGGGAATGCGAGTGGGAGCAGTTGGACTGCGCCGGGGGCTATGAACGGGCTGTTAACCCCATTGTTCATACGGACACCGAGAAATATGCGCAATATCGCAGCGCCATATATGAACAGGCAGTCAGGGAAATGCTGGGCCTAAAATCGAAGGAAGAAATCGCGCATGATGCGCCCGACAAAAAAAGCCGCATGAGCGGACAAGAAAGGTAATGCATATGGAAAAACCCAAAATAGAACTTGCAGGGCAGGATGGCAACGTGTTCGCTATATTGGGCCGGGCCAGCCGTGCGTTGAAGCAGGCGGGCATGGCGGATGAAGCAAAGGAAATGTTCGACCGCGTAACAAGCTGCGGTGATTATTATGATGCGCTCAACATCGTTTCCGAATATGTGGAAACGGAGCTTTCCTCTAAGGGCCACGGCAGTAAACCTCGTGGCACGGAACGGTGAGCAGCATGGGGATCTACGACGACCCCAACCGCGTGTACCCACAGCGGCCACCCATACAGGCATACGACTGTCGCTACCGCAAAAGCCCCGCTGGTAAGGAATTGTTCCTTGTCAACGGGGCTCTTTTTTTGTTTCGTGGCGGCATGGCGCTGCTGATGGCTTTATCCGAATGCCTCATTTCGTCCGTGCAAACCACGCTATGTACTGCGGCAAGCACTTTTCCGCTGTTCCTGGCGGGCGGGCTCGGGATACGGTATAGGCATTATCCGCACATGGCGAAGGTGTGCTTTGTGGTTTCGCTGCTTGCCGCCGCAATCTGCATCCTATGGCTGTTCACAGAAGAATACCGTCTGCCGGGAGCAATCGGGCTGCTGGCGACGGCGACATACGGCCTTGCGTGGAGCGTGGATCACCGTTGATTATTAAGCATATTTTTAACATAAGGAGGACCTATCTTTGGACGATTACCCCGTCTTAGACTTGACCGACGTGCGCGGATATGAGCGGTTATATCTAGCGCTTGTACGCGACGAAATGATAAAGCCCGGCAAATACACCCTGCTCTACAACTGGTATCAGGCCAACGCCATCTCCTGCGGCAGGCAGGATTATTTCAGCCGCAAGGCGTTCTGTGATAGGCTCGCCAACACGGATAAAAAGCCATACCGCACCATGATACAGGCCATCAAAGCCATGAACCTCGTTATGTGGAACATCGACGTGGAGATCGGGCAGTCCGACTGGTGTTCCCATTCATATGAGCAGATGAACGGCATTTGGAATGAGTATCAATACCTGTTCCGCGAGACCTACGGCCTGCCGCCCAATTCAAAGTACACTTCATATAAGCTATGCGAAGATACCCTATATCCCAAACATGAGCCGCTTTCCGACCTCGACCCGCAAAGCGTTCGGGAACAGAGCGCACCCCGCATGGTGTATATCTGCGCGCCGCTTAGAGGCGAGGACATGCCCGCCAACATAGAACGAGCGCGTATTTACGCCCGCGACGTGCTGCTGCAGGGCGATGTTCCGTTTTGCCCGCACATCTATTTCCCACAGATAGCGGATGCCAACGACGTTGCGGAGGACGGCTTGGCGATGCGGGCGTGTCTTGCCTACCTCGACAACTGCCAGCAGCTCAACGTCTACGCCGATCCGCCTACGCCTGGGATGCAGATGGAGATCGAGCACGCCGCCATGCGCGGCATACCTGTCAAACAAATGCCCGATCCCATTCTTGGCCGGATGTTTCGGCCGGGCAAAAGCGACCCGTGCAGATAGCGCGGGTCGTTTTCCTATTCTAAAAGAAAGTGAGATTCCTATATGAACGAAAATAACTGGAGCATCCTGCAGGGCGACTCCCTGCAACTGCTCAAAGCCTTTGAATGCAATACCTTTGACGCCATTATATGCGACCCGCCGTATGCTTCGGGCGGGCGCACCCAAGCGGAGAAAGTGAAATCGACTACCCGCAAGTACAGCAGCATGGGCGACGCCGCGCCTCCCGCCTTCGACGGCGATGCAAAGGATCAGCGAAGCTGGACGGATTGGGCAGCGGAATGGCTCGCTGAGTGCCGCCGCATTTCCAAACCCGGTGCGCCCGTGGCCGTGTTCATCGACTGGCGGCAGCTCCCGAGCTTGACCGACGCGCTCCAATGGGCGGGCTGGATCTGGCGCGGGATCGCCGTATGGGACAAGCAGAACTGCCGCCCGCAGAAGGGAAGATTCAAACAGCAATCGGAGTTTGTGGTATGGGGCAGCAACGGCGATATGCCCATATCCCGTCCTGTTCCGTGTCTGCCCGGCGTGTTCCGATACCCCAATCCACAGAACCGTATCCATCTGACCGAGAAACCCCTGCAGCTCATGCGGGATATCGTGAAGATCACCGAACCGGGAGGGCATATCCTCGACCCGTTTTGCGGCAGCGGCACGACCATACTCGCCGCAATGCAGGAGGGATACCAAGCTACGGGCGTTGAGATGAGTGCGGAATACGCAAAACTGGCTGCCGAGCGGATTGAAACGACCCTGAAATCGGCGTGATGCTCACATGTGAGCATCACTATTTTTGCGTCCTCAATGGCGTGAGCATCACATGTGAGCATCACGGCACAGCAAGGCCGAAACAAGCCTTGTTCTGGCTTCGCATATACGGACGCGGGATGACGTTCGCCGCCATCCCGCTCCTATCCCATCCGCAACAGGTATCGGCACGGCTCCGGCCCCGCCGACGAGGAACGGCACACGGCTGGGAATGATCTTGCAAGCATAGCGCCGAGGGCTCTTGTTGGCCCTCCGCACGCCATTCAAGGGGGCAATAGCCCCCCTGTCCCCCCGGTACGACAACGCTGAAAGGAGAAATACGATATGGACGATATTAGAAAAGACCGGGAACCATTGGTCATGAGTAGCCGTAAATATCTGATACGCCTGCGCTTGGATCAATCGGAGCATGAGCGTTTCTTGAAGAAAGTCGGTGAAAGCGGGTTGAGCCAGTCAGCTTTCATGCGCCGGCTCATAAACGGCGCGACGCTGGTGCAGCGCCCCTGCGAACATCACGGGGAATTGCTATCCGTGCTTTCGGACATTTCCAACGGCGTGGGCGAGATACTCAGGCGTTCACAGGCCGGGGAAACGCTGTCAGCGCAAGACGCCGCCAGGCTCCAAACGCTTATATCGGACGCATGGCGCGTCGTGACTGAGAGGTACTGATATGGCGTGGACTGGAATCAAGGTGATACGCGACAGCATGAAACGGTCTGTCGATTATGTGCAGGACGCGGAAAAGACCGCGCTTGCAAACAACATCGAGTATGCTTTCAGCCGGGACAAGACCGAAACGACGCTGTTTGAGAGCGCGATAGGCTGTTCCAACGAGAACGCCTATCAGGAGATGACAGCGGCAAAACAGCGTTTTCACAAGGAGGGCGGCGTACAGGGGTATCACCTTGTCCAGTCTTTTCAAACGGGCGAGGTCACGCCGGAGCGTTGTCATGCCCTCGGCTTGGAGCTTGCCCGGCGTTTACTGACCGAGGGGTATCAGGTGGTGGTCTGTACGCACCTCAATACGGATCAGTACCATAACCACCTTGTTTGGAACTCTGTCAACAGCATCACAGGCAAGAAATATCATATTGGCGAAAAGGACCTGTACCTTACCATACGGCGCATATCCGACGAGCTATGCCGTGAAAACGGCCTTTCGGTCATAGCCCCCAAGCCAGGCAGCCGCGGGATGCATTACGCGGAGATACTTGCGGAGCGCAACGGCGAGCCGACACAGCGGTCGGTGCTTCGGGAGGCCATAGACCGGGCTATCGCCAGCGAGAGGGTGTTCAGCTCCCAGGCTCTTTTGGAATACCTCGAGGAATGCGGTTACAAAACGGACGTGAATCCCCGCCATAAATATGTGAAGGTGCTGCCTCCCAGCGCCGAGCGGTATATCCGTTTGAGCGATAAAATGGGCAAGGGCTATAGCTGGGAAGAAATCCTCCAGCGGCTGGCCGAGAAACCCATACCCCGGAGAGCCGGCAAAACCTCTCTCCGACTGGACGAGGACGTGCCGGATGGCTACACGGTTTCGCCCCGCAAGAGCGGCGGCGTGAAATACCGGCGCATTTATTTGCGCCCAACATCCCTCCGCGCGGCGTTTTTCATGCGCGGGCTTCGCGCACTGTATTTCGATTATGTCCGCCGGATGGGTGTGCGCCCCGGCAACCGGCGTTTGGAGTCGGAGGAAAGCCTCGCGCTTAAAACGGACATCACTAAGCTGAACCAACGCATACGGCAGATGAACTATCTCTCCCGCACGGGATATGAAACGGTGGGGCAGCTCCATGACCGCATTGCGGAGTTGCAGGAGCAGACGAAACCATTGCTGGCGGAACGGAAAAAGCTCTACCGCAAGCCGGGAAACGAAGCTGAGATCGCGGCTATCAATGAGCGGCTCCGGCCCGTATGGGCGGAGATATTCCTGTGCAGGGATATAGAACGGCACTCCGAGGATATCCGAAAGAAGCTCACGGATGTGTGGGAGGCACAGCGGGGACAGCGACGCGAGAATGTTCTCAGTGAGGACAGGCAGCGAGCAAAGTAGTCCGAGAAAACGTTGCATAATTCTTCGTTGAATTTTACAGCATAATCGCATATACTATAAGCGGGAGGTGAGCGAAATGCCCAATATTAAACCGATTTCCGATCTGCGCAATTACGGAGAAGTGCTGCGCGACGTAGACGTTGGCGCCCCCGTGTTTTTAACGAAGAACGGTCGCGGGAAGTATGCTATTCTCGACATGCGCGATTACGAAAAGACGCAGGCTGCCAACCGCCTCATGAGTGAGCTTGCTAAAGGGCAAAGATCCGGCGAAGAAAAAGGCTGGGTTCCTGCCGAGGATGTGAGGGTGCGTTTCCATGACAAAGAAGTAAGGTTCGATACTCGCCGGAAGCCATTAATGATTTAGACGAGATATGGGCATATATTTCCGATGAATTGCAAAACCCGGAAAGTGCCTCTAATACTGTTGATGGTATTATGGACACGGTGGACAAGCTCAACGATTTTCCCGAAATGGGGCCGCCGCTTTCCTCTATCACGGATATAGAGAGCGCCTTCCGCTTTTTGGTGTGCGGCAACTATATTGCATTCTACCATTTGAACGGGGAAATCGTAAGCATCGACCGCGTATTGTACGGAAAGCGAGACTATATCCGCGTCCTGTTTGAGGAAGAATAAGCCAGCGTTGCACATGGAGGTGCATACCATGAAAAAAGTCAAGATAACCGTATTGAAAACCACATTGGATCAGGAACTCGCAGAGGAATACGGCGCGGAGGGCTTGACGGCTTGCCCCATGCTCACTGCGGGTCAGGTATTCTATGCCGATTATGCCAAGCCGGACGGGTTTTGCGATGAAGCATGGAAGGCCATCTATCAGTATGTGTTTGCTCTTGCGCACGGTGCGGGCGACGATCATTTCTATTATGGCGACTGGATCAGAAAGCCGGGTGTGGCGATCTGTAGCTGCAACGACGGCCTTCGCCCCGTTATATTCAAGCTGGAAGCGACGGATGAATCATCCGAGATAGATTATACGCCCGTCAGATAGAAAGAAAAATAACTCATTTATGGAGCGCGTCGGCGCTCCTTTTTCATGCCACAAAACCACGAAGGAGGAAATCGATATGCTAAACGGTTCCGACGCCGCCGATCAGGTGGTGCGGTATACATTGGAGGGTACGGAGGTCGCGCTCAAGATTTCAGGGCTGGCTGCCAAGAACGTGGCTACTTACCTCATCGCTGTACTCAATGAGAGCAAAAAGACCCGCGGCAGGGCTGGTATAGAACGTATGCTGCGGGAGGGAAAGCCTATAAAGCTGTTCCAGATACCCACGGAGCAACTCAAAGCGTTCGCCAAGGAATCCAAGAAATATGGGTTTCTCTTTTATGCCATGCTCGATAGACGCAATCCCGCGCCCGAAACCGACCTTATGGTATTTGCCAAGGACGCAGCGCGTGTCAACCGCGTGCTCGACAAACTGAGCCTCGCCGTTGTGGATACGGGCGCCATCGAGAGCGAGATCGTGGAAAGCCGCGGTGAGCAAAGCCCTTTCGTCCAAAGGAGCGAGAATCCATCCGAGATTTCCTCGCGCTCCAGCAGCGACTCAGCGTCCCGCCCCGATCCCGGCGACGGCGGCAGGGATAGGAAGTCCGTGAAACAGGCGCTCGAGGATATCCGGCAGGAGGGCAATAAGCTCAACGTCAAGGACAGCCAACAGCTTACCCAATCCCAGCCTCATCAGAAGCCCAAGCGCAAGAAACGCCCCAAGGCGAAAGCACGGTGAGCCACATGGAAGAAAAACACGAAGTCGAGTTCGATAGCTATGAAAAGGGCATCGTGATCAACGCCTTGAACCATTTTCGCAACGATCTGCTGAATGAAAAACGGGACTCGTCCTCTGTGGATGAAGTCCTTCTGAAGATCATCCGCGCCAAGGGCAAGCGCCGGCGCAGGCATGAGCGGGAAGTGCGGTGACGGCGTATGCGATTACCATCTACCAGCGGCGGCGGGAGCAAACTCCTGCTGCCGCTTTTCGGTTGTCTACCGGTAACGTGGCTGGCCATGCTGTTCGCGCAGGCTGTGCAGCCCGGCATGAACCTTGCGGAGATGATGGACGCCCTCACTTCCGCATTCTCTGATCCGTTCTCTCTTATATGGACGGAGCGCACCGCAAAGTTCATACTCCTGTTCCTCTTGGCTTACGGGATCGCGATAGGTGTTTACGCCTCCAACCAGCGGAACTACCGCCGCCGCGAGGAACACGGCAGCGCCGTGTGGGGCGACGTGAACAGGATCGTCAAACGGTATCAAGCGCCCAAGATAGAGGACAACCTCCTGCTGACCAAGCGTTTCCACATGGGGATGGACGGCTATAAACACAAGCGAAACCTCAACGTATTGGTCGTGGGCGGCAGCGGCGCAGGCAAAACCCGTTTCTATGCGAAACCGAATATCATGCAATGCAACTGCTCCTATATCATAACTGACCCCAAGGCCGAGATACTCCGTTCTACGGGCAATCTGCTCAAAGCGAAGGGCTACGACGTGCGGGTATTCGACCTCATAAACCCCGAAGCGTCGATGTGCTACAATCCATTCCGCTACATTTCAGATGACAAAGACGTTCTAAAGCTCATTTCAAACCTGATTAAAAACACCACTCCCAAAGGCTCTCATGAATCCGACCCGTTTTGGACGAAAGCGGAAACCGCTCTGCTGCAGGCGCTCATGCTGTACCTCATACGAGAGGCTCCAGAAGATGAGCAGAACTTTGCCATGATTTTGGAGATGATCGCCAGCGCCGACGTGCGCGAGGAAGATGAGTCCTACCAAGGCCCTCTCGACCTTCTTTTCGAGCGGTTGGAGGCGCGCGACCCCAGCAGTATCGCCGTAAAGCAATATAAGGTGTTTAAGCAGGCGGCGGGCAAAACCGCGAAATCCATACTCGTGTCCGCGGGCGTTCGACTCGCGGCGTTCAATCTGCCGCAGATCGCGGGCTTGACCTGTGTGGACGAGATGCGCTTGGAGGATCTGGGCGAAAAGAAGGTAGCCCTTTTCTGCTGCATCCCGGACTCCGATCCGTCGCTCAACTACCTCGTGGGCCTTCTCTATTCGCAGTGCATACAAACGCTGTATCAGCTTGCGGACCGCAAATACGGCGGTCGTCTGCCGGTACATGTGCATGCCGTGATGGACGAGTGGGCGAATGTGAGCCTGCCGGATGACTTTGAAAAGCTGTTGTCCACCATGCGTTCAAGAGAAATAAGCGTTTCCATCATCGTGCAGAACATCGCCCAGATCAAGGCGCTGTTCAAGGATTCGTGGGAATCGATCATAGGCAACTGCGATTCACTTTTGTATCTTGGCGGCAACGAGGCCAGCACGCACGAGTATCTGTCCAAAGCCTTGGGCAAGGAAACGCTGGATACGAACACCTACGGACAGAGCAAAGGCAGGAGCGGCAGCTATTCTACCAACTATCAGCAGGCAGGACGTGAGCTTCTACAGCCAGACGAAATAAGAAAGCTCGATAATCGTTATGCCATACTTCTGTTGCGTGGCGAGGCCCCTATGCTCGATGATAAAATGGACCTGCTATCCCACGTCAACATCCGCATGACCACAGACGGCGGCGCACCAGCCTACGATCATACTCATGCGCCACGCGCCAAAGAGGACGTTATACTCGATCCCGACAGGTTCGATGATTACGATATCCTCGACGCCGAGGCTATCCTCAACAATACTGACGAAGGAGATTAATCTATATGAAAAGCAAGACCACGAAGCGCCTGTTCGCCATTTACTGCGTACTGGTGCTGGTATTCGCGTTCGCCATGCCCGCATTTGCTGACGGCGACCCATTACAAGTAGTAAACAACCTTTCAGATTTCGTTTTCAGCCTTATCCGTGCAATCGGCCTGATCCTCTTGGGGTTTGGCATTGTGCAGATCGGCCTTTCTCTCAAGAGCCACGATCCCAGCCAAAGGGCAAATGGATTTTTGACCCTCGCAGGCGGCGTGATCATCATGTTTGCGAAGGAGATACTAGACCTTATTACAGGTTAAATCCGATAATGCATGACGCACGGTGATTGCCGTGCGTCATGTTAGTTGTAATACACTAATGGATATTAGATTTATAGAGTTTTAGCATGCTATTTCTGATTGATACCCATTATATCTTGTTTAGTAATCTGAGCAGCTAATTCATCAATAAATTGATCAAGTGATTGGCTTATAAACTCATGGATGAGCCAGTTTTCTTTTGAGTGCATAAGCCTATTAAGTTGCTCCGGCTTATATCGTGCTATCTCACTTAACCTATGCATTGCAGCCATATTTATTGTTAGATTGCAAAGATTCAATACACCGGGAGTTGTCGACCTGGTTTTTTTTAGATACCACAACCGCTTTGCACCACGTATATATGAGAAGTTTTTCCTCAAATTATCATTAAGTTCTTTCAACTCGTTCGAAATGCTATTTGAATTATACCGAACCCCGGCTGTGCTGATTAATTTAAGCCCTGCATTATTGTATGGCACAAAATCTGAGCTTATCATAGCTAAAGTCCCGCTTGGTATCGTTTGAGCATTAGGTGGAAAGTAACTTCTATCTAAATCTACAGCTAAATATGCTTTACCGTCATTACCTCTGTAATACTTAGGCATATCACCCACGGTTAATGGTATAAACAGTTCATCGACCTTACTGGAACGCGAACTGTATGTCATTGAAAACGTCCTGTGTACAAAAGGTAAATTATACAACAGAGATTTTAGAGTGTGCGATATCCCGAGAGGCCATAAACTGAGAAAGTCAGCATCTAAGCTGTTTGCGAAAAGAGGAAAAACGCCTTTTTGCTTATGCTTTATACTGATTGTTGATATATCTTCACCCAAATCGTTGTTATCCTCATTTAGCCCGTGAAGTCCGAATTCTTCGACAAAAGCATCTACAGATTCAGATGTATATGATAAATAGGATTTTGCTGCGTTAAGCATACAATAATATGCTGCGACAGGCGCAGCCTCAATTGGCATTTGTTGGGCTGCTCGATAGAAAATTTCAGATTGTTTCCAATAGAACTCATATCCATATTGATTTGGATTACCATATTTCGTTTGGTTTTGATGGTCAACAAATTTCATCGCCTTTCTATGTGAAGAAAAGAAAAAAGAAACATAGGTGAACACATCATCAGTTAAAACAGTCTGGCTAGTAAATCTCTGTCCGGTATAAACCTTAGTCATGCGGAGTGTGCGATTTTTTTGATGTAATGGTATTCCGTCTAATACAAATTCTGAGCGCCTCGGCATGAGGTGTACCTCCAATTACAATAATCGATTTATCAGTGATTAAACACTAAAGCCTGCTTGCTCATTACTTTTTTATTATATCATGCACTCCGTGCATTTCACATAGATAACTTATCACGATTGGAGGTGATTCAATTTGAGCGATAACTGGATCGTAGAGATACTGCAAAATGCCCTCAACACATGGAATCAGAAATTGGCCGAGGTATGGGCACTTATATCCACCAGCCCCGAAGCCTTCAAGGGCGGCGCTGTGTGGAACGTCATTGAAAACATCCACGGCGGGCTCAAGGCCATGGGCTACGGCCTTTTGGTGCTGTTCTTTGTAATAGGCGTTGTGAAGACGTGCGGCAGCTTCGCGGAGATCAAGCGCCCGGAGGTGGCGGTGAGGATGTTTATCCGCTTCGCGCTGGCCGAGGCCGCCATTACCTACGGGATGGAACTGCTCATGGCAATTCTGTCCGTGTGCCAGGGCGTCGTATCCGAGATCATGAGTGCATCGGGTGTGGGCGGCCAAACCGCACTGTCGCTGCCCGGAACCATCATAACCGCCATTGAAAGCGTGGGCTTTCTTGACTCCATCCCGCTGTGGATCGTGTCGCTGTTGGCAAGCCTGTTGATAACGGTGCTGTCCTTTGTTGTGGTGCTGACCGTATATAGCCGGTTTTTTAAGCTGTACTTTCATGCGGCCATCGCTCCGGTGGCGCTGGCGTCCTTTGCGGGGCAGCCCAGCCAGAGCATTGGCGTGTCGTTCCTCAAAAGCTATGCGGGCGTGTGCCTGGAAGGGGCCATCATCGTGTTGGCCTGCGTGATCTATTCGGCCTTTGCCACATCCGCCCCCGCTGTGTCCGGCGCTGCCGCCGTCAATATGGTTTGGTCGTATGTTGGCGAACTGGTGTTCAACCTTTTGATATTGGTAGGCGCTGTCAGGATGGCCGACCGAACCGTAAAAGAGATGCTCGGGTTATAAGGTATCCTGTTCAGCAAGCTGCGCCTCTATTTTTTGCTGCTTTCTTAGCCGAAGCTTCTTGCGAATCGTAACGACCCAACTCAAAACAACAAGCGCAAGCATGATATAGAAGATCGCCTCGGCCAAGAATGTATTCTGCTGATACCAATCTGAAAGAAACATCGAAATCACGAATGTATAGGCCAACGGTATGCTCAAACGTAGTACGGCGGCAAACTTGAACAGAATACGGAAGAACACTGCAACGATCAACAGCGCAATGCTGACTCCAATCATCATATCTACACATCCCCCTTCCGTTTTTCCTATTTTAGCCTATTTCCACCAATAAAAAAAGTAAAACATGGAGGTGATGCAACAATGGAAGTTCGCATCAACAAAGAAATCCGGGATTATCAGGAAAGTATGTTCTTCGGTTTGTCCCTGCGCCAATGCATCTTCTCGCTGCTGGCGGTGGCCGCCGCCGTGGGCGTGTACTTCGCCGCCCACGACGCTGTCGGATTCGACGTGGGCTGGATCTGCATCCTCGCCGCAGCGCCCTTTGCCGCCTGCGGCTTTGTGCGCTATCACGGGCTGACCGCCGAACAGTTCGTCGTTGTATGGTTCCGCAGCGAGTTCATCGCCCCGGAACGCCTGACCTGCGTGCCTGAGAATACCTATGCCGCCGCTATCCTGCCCGCACTCGAAGCGGAGCAGGCGGAGAACATCAAGTGGTGTCGCAAGCAATGGAAGAAGAACAAACATTTTTATGAGCAGGAGGAATCCCGTATATGATAAAGACCCTCGATAAGACCTTGAAACAGGACAAGGAACCCTATGTTATCCCCAAGACCGTACAGCACACCATCCCCATCCAGCGCGTTTGGCCGGATGGGATTTTTCTTTGTGGGGGCAAGTTCTCCAAGTGCTGGCGGTTTGAGGATATCAACTATGCAATCGCCAGCAAGGAAGATAAGACCGAGATGTTCCTTGATTACAGCGAGCTTCTGAACGCGCTGGATAGCGGCGCTACAGCCAAGATCACCATAAACAACAGACGCATCAACCGCGCCGACTTTGAAAAGAGCATCCTTCTCCACACCACAGGCGACGAGCTTGACGATCTGCGCCGGGAATATAACGAGATGCTCCTCGACAAGATCACCGGCTCCAACAACAGCATCGTACAGGAGCGGTACATCACCGTATCCGTCCATAAAAAGAGCGTGGAGGAAGCCCGCGCCTACTTTGCCCGCGTCGGGACCGACCTCACGACCCACCTTGGCAAGCTGTCCTCCTTCTGCACGGAGCTTGACGCCGCCGAGCGGCTTCGCATCTTCCATGACTTTTTCCGCGCCGGAGAGGAAGCAAACTTCCACTTCGACATGAAGTCCTCCGCAAAGAAGGGGCATGGCTTCAAGGAGTGCATTTGCCCGCAGAGCCTCGAGCTTAAGGGCGGATACTTCGGTATGGGCGATAAGTTCGGTAGAGTGCTGTATCTGCGGGAATACGCCAGCTATATCAAGGACAGCATGATATCCGAGCTTTGCGAGCTCAACCGCAATATGATGCTGTCCATCGACATCATCCCGATCCCCACGGACGAAGCCGTGCGCGAAATGCAGAATAAGCTCTTGGGCATAGAAACGAACGTATCGAACTGGCAGCGCAAGCAGAACGCCGCCAACAATTTCTCGGCGGTCATCCCTTACGATATGGAGCTTCAGCGCAAAGAAACGAAAGAGTTCCTCGATGATCTGACCACCCGCGACCAGCGCATGATGTTTGTGGTGGTGACGCTCGTCCACGCGGCGGATACGCTGGAGCAGCTCAACAGCGATACGGAATCCCTATTGGCTGTCGGACGCAAGCACCTGTGCCAGCTCACGCCGCTCACCTTCCAGCAGCAGGATGCGCTCAACACCGCCCTGCCGTATGGCGTAAGGAAGATCGACGCCCTGCGCACGCTCACCACGGAATCGACTGCCGTGCTCATGCCTTTCAAGGCGCAGGAGATACGCCATGACCGCGGCGTGTATTTCGGGCAGAACGCTATCAGCAAGAACCTACTGTTCATAGACCGCAAACAGCTTTTGAACGGTAACGGGTTTGTGTTGGGCGTATCCGGCTCCGGCAAGAGCTTCACAGCCAAGCGCGAAATGCTCAATCTCGCTATGGCGACGGATGATGATATCATAGTCATAGACCCCGAAGCCGAATATAAGCTGCTCATCGAGGCGCTGGGCGGCGAGGTCATCCGCATAGCGGCCACCAGCCCCAACCATATCAATGCTATGGATATGGCGGAGGGCTATGGCGACGGTGAAAACCCCGTCATCCTCAAGAGCGAGTTCATCCTCTCCCTGTGTGAGCAGCTCGTAGGCAGCGGTAAACTGACCGCAAAGGAAAAGAGCCTCATAGACCGCTGTACGGCAAACGTGTACCGCAAGTACCTTTCCAGCAATTACGCCGATACGCCGCCCACGCTGAAGGATTTCCACGCGGAGCTTCTCAGGCAGGATGAGCCGGAGGCGCGCGATGTGGCGCTGGCAATCGAACTGTTCACAAACGGCAGCCTGAACACCTTCGCCCAGCAGACCAATGTGAACCCCAACAGCCGCATCGTCTGCTATGACATCCGCGACCTTGGCAAGCAGCTTATGCCCATTGGCATGCTGGTGGTGCTGGATAGCGTGTTCAACCGCGTTGTGGCGAACCGGCTGAAGGGCAGGAACACCTGGATCATAATCGACGAGATATATCTGCTTTTCCAGCATGAGTACAGCGCAAACTTCCTGTTCACGCTATGGAAGCGCGTCCGCAAGTACGGCGCTTGCGCGACGGGCCTCACGCAGAACGTGGACGACCTTTTACAGAGCCATACGGCAAGGACAATGCTAGCGAACAGCGAGTTCCTCGTTATGCTCAATCAGGCGGCGACGGACAGGATAGAGCTTGCGAAGCTGCTTAATATCTCGGAGAACCAGCTCTCCTACATCACCAACGTGCCGAGCGGTCACGGGCTCCTGAAATGCGGCGGGAGCATCGTGCCTTTCGAGGATAGGTTCCCTACCCATACAAAAAGCTATAGATACCTAACGACCAAACCGTCAGAAATGGCACAATAAACATACGCAAAGGCCGGACGCAACACAACGTCCGGCCTCGACTCTGTTAAGACGCATATTATTATGTGTGGGGCTATGCGCCTAATTTCATCTGAACTATGAGTGTCAGAATAGCTACGGCAACATCCGCACCTTTGTCTAGCACGAAACTTAGAATTGGTTTGACTTTCTCCCACTTACTCTTTCTTGACGAATTTTCTGCTTGTATTCTTTCCAGCTCATCTATTTTCTCAAGTATTTCATCCGTCTGTGCTTGACTAAGTGCAGTCATATCTTCAATTTTCTGTCTTGCTTCTTGAAACGACACAGATATATTCACAGTATTGTTTACCGTCACGCTGACATCTGGCGCCTTGTGCCTTGCTTGGAAATTACCGCCCGTTTCATTCCATCCCAATGCGAAAGACTCAAGCTTTGCCCTCATAACAGCTAAGTTCTCTTTTATGGAATCAGCGCCTAAGTAGTTGTAGTTAAAGCCGTACTCTTTATTAAAACCGTATAAGCTTTGTCCCCAACCAGAAATACAGAATTGGTATTTACCGTCAAGATTCTTGTGAAGTTGTAACTGAGCGGACTCGTCTGTAGAAGATATAGCTTCATCGATTTTAGCAATATCTGACTTTACGGTTCGCTCTCGAATACGATCCTTGCCTCTTTGGTAGTCAACTTTTTCATCATATTTTAATTCTGGCATTTTCATTGAGGTATTCTCCTACGGCAAATGATAATACAAGTATAACATAGTTTATCATTATGTGCATTAAAATGCGCCCAAGCATCTGCCAGAGCGCATTCCTTCCACTATCCATTTACTGTAGCTTTAAGCTCTCACCTGCTACATCAGGGTACTTGCTCTCATCATACGTCAAATGACTTCCCATCAATACAATGGGCTTCTTCGCTCCACCATAACTGGAATCGAACATCTGCACATCGAGGTGATACCACTTCCCGTCCAGCTTAATCAGATTCCATTGATGCGCCGGGTTTACGGAGTCCGTCTTCGCTGCGTGGACATATCGGCTTTCAACGCCCACAGCATCGAACAGCGCCACCATGCCTCGCGCATAGCCGGAGCATTGCGCCTCGCCGTAGACCAGCAGCCCCCACGCGGTGTTCGCCCTGTTTTTCGACCAATCATCAGCATACGCGCAATGGTCGTACACATAGTTCACGAGTGCTACGATCCTTTCTCTGTCCGTCATGCCCTCTGTCACGCAAGCGGACACGATCTCGGCAACTTTTGTCTTTAGCTCCTCACGTTCCCGTGAGGAAAGGGACGGACCATAGATAGTCCCCTTGCTGTAATCGCCAGGGATATCCGCGATAGGTTGTGTGGGCTTGGGGGTTTGTACAGGCTTGGGCGGTTCGGTCGGTTCCAGCGTAACGACGGGTGCGGGCTGTTCAGGCTCCGGCGAATAAGCCGGGATGTCCACCACGACCGCAGGCGGGGCGGTGCGCTCGTAGGTGACGACCATAGGCAGCGGGAGATTATCGTACTCCTCCACCTCGACTACCGCCAGCGCGGATGCGCTCACGCTCATCAGTGCCAGCAACACAAGAAACAAAGCAATCACCTTTTTCATTTCGCAATACCTCCATTATTCTTTTTTCGAATTTCAGGTTCAGCGGCCGCCAAGCGCCAGCTTGACAAGGAACAAAAATGTGCCGACAAACAGCATGACCGCAAATCGCAGCAATGTCAGCAATATAACGCCCATAGTACGCATGGCGAACCCTCCTTCCCAGATTTTGTGTGATAGTAGCATACGTTTCGCCAAAAGTGTAGGTGTGTTCGCGGATTACCTTATTTATCTTCTGAAAAAGGATGTGATCACTATGAAAACAGTGAAAGAAAAACCGCCCGGCGGGAAACCACGGACGTTGCAGAAAAACGTCCGCATGCCGCCCGCCGCCATGCGCGCCGCTGCGGATCGGATGCGGGACCGGACGCAGGAGCAGGCAGAACAACAGCAGGAATCCGCTGCCAATTACGCCGTTGACCGCTCTTCCGAAATCGTCACCGATACCGTGCGCGTCGTGGGCGACACGGCGAAGGAAGTCCTGCGCCCGGATTCACGTAAGCCCAACGCCACCCGATATGAATCCGCTGAAACGGAGGCACCCCATAGCTCGCAACAGGCTGCACGGCAGAGATATGCAAGGGAGCGCCGGAGTCCGCAGTATTCCCAGCGTCAATCCGCGGAACGTGCCGCGTTCGAACCGGCACAGCAGGCGGCGCGCCGATCCGCCGCAAAGCAGGCCCAACAAACGGCCTCCGCAGCACGGCGAGCGGCTATCAAAACCGCAGACAAGGCCGCGAAAACGCCCAAGCGGACGGCACAGGCTGGGGTAAAGACCGCCAAGGCTTCGGTCAAGACCGTAAAGACCGCCCAGACCGCCGCCGCGAAAACAGCGCAGGCGACCAAGGCGGCAGCCCGTGGCTCACAGGC
>ERZ772821.157-NODE-157-length-66976-cov-51.874195_pt1 | contig 66976 bp, 60 predicted proteins | sample MGYA00580859_ERZ772821 | MGnify/ENA primary metagenome ERZ772821 (study PRJEB29015, sample SAMEA2737674) | human gut metagenome | biome: human gut; feature: human-associated habitat; material: faeces | place: China | collected 2012 ...
CCAGGATAGCGCCGTCCATCTGGGCAGCACCGGTGATCATGTTCTTAACATAGTCAGCGTGGCCGGGGCAGTCCACGTGAGCGTAGTGGCGGGTAGCCGTCTCGTACTCAACGTGAGCGGTGTTAATCGTGATGCCGCGGGCCTTTTCTTCCGGCGCCTTGTCGATTTCGTCATAACGCATCGCCTGCGCTTCGCCCTTCTGGGACAGCGTCATGGTGATGGCGGCGGTCAGGGTCGTCTTGCCATGGTCAACGTGACCGATGGTGCCGATGTTAACGTGGGGCTTTTTGCGCTCGTAACGTTCCTTAGCCATTGGGAAATTCCCTCCAATTTATTCGTTTCGTACCCTGCGGCGCGGCGGAATCCGCTTGGGCGCCGCAGGGAAAATCCTATTTCAAAAGGTGATGGGCGAAAAATTACTTCTTCGCGCGTTCGCCGATGACCTTTTCCGCCACGGACTTCGGCACTTCCTCGTAGTGGTCGAACTGCATGGTGAACATGCCGCGGCCCTGCGTACGGGAACGAAGGTCAGTGGTGTAGCCGAACATTTCGCTCAGCGGGACATAGGCGTGGATAATCTGGTCGGGGCCGCGGGATTCCATGCCGTCCACACGACCACGGCGGCTGGACACGTTGCCCATGACGTCGCCCATGTACTGTTCCGGCACGATAATCTCGACCTTCATCATCGGCTCCATCAGCACGGGGTTCGCCTTCTCCAGTGCGGCCTTGAAAGCCATGGAGCCAGCGATTTCGTACGCCTGCGCAGAGGAGTCAACGTCGTGGTAAGAACCATCGACAACAGCCGCCTTGAAGTCAACAAGCTCGAAGCCTTCGTAGCCGCTCTTGGCCGCGCCCTGAATACCAGCGTCGATAGGCGCGATGAATTCCTTCGGAATCACGCCGCCGACGATGCGGGATTCAAATTCGTAACCCTTGCCGGGTTCGTTCGGAGAAATCTCCACCCAGCAGTGACCATACTGGCCGTGACCACCGGTCTGACGGACGAAACGGCCTTCAGCCTTGACCGTCTTGCGGATGGTCGCCTTGTAGGTAACCTGGGGCTTGCCAACCGTCGCCTCGACCTTGAATTCGCGCAGCAGACGGTCAACGATGATTTCCAGATGCAGCTCGCCCATGCCGGCGATGATGGTCTGGCCCGTTTCCTGATTGGTGTAGGTCTTGAAGGTCGGGTCTTCTTCCGCCAGACGCAGCAGCGCCATGGTCATCTTGTCCTGACCAGCCTTGGTCTTGGGCTCGATGGCGACTTCAATAACCGGGTCAGGGAACTCCATGGACTCCAGAATAATCTGGTTGTTTTCATCGCACAGGGTGTCGCCGGTGGTGGTGTCCTTCAGACCCACAGCGCCGCCGATTTCGCCGGTGTAGATGCAGTCCACTTCTTCGCGGTGATTCGCGTGCATCATCATGATGCGGCTCATACGCTCGCGCTTCTGCTTGGTGGAGTTCATGACGTAGCTGCCAGCGGTCAGCGTGCCGGAGTAGACACGGAAGAACGCCAGCTTGCCGACGAACGGGTCAACCATGATCTTGAACGCCAGCGCGGAGAACGGCTCGCTGTCAGAGGGGTGACGAACCATTTCCTTTTCGGGGTCATGGGGGTCAGTACCCTTGATGGCGGGGATGTCCAGCGGGCTGGGCATGTACTCGACGATGTTGTCCAGCAGCGGCTGCACGCCCTTGTTGCGGTAAGAAGTGCCGCAGCAGACGGGGTTCATGGTGCAGTTGATGGTGGCCTTGCGGATGGCGTCCTTGATTTCTTCCTGGGTGAGTTCCTCGCCCTCGAAGAACTTTTCCATCAGCACTTCGTCGGTCTCGGCGACCTTCTCGACCATTTCGGCGTGATACTTCTCCGCCAGTTCCATCATGTCGGCAGGAATTTCTTCCTCGCGGACGTCCTTGCCTTCATCGTCGTAGTAGACCTCCGCCTTCATCTTCACAAGGTCGATGATGCCGCGGAAATCATTTTCAGCGCCGATGGGCAGCTGAATCGGAACTGCGTTGGAGTGCAGACGCTCCTTCATCATGTCCACCACGCGGAAGAAGTTCGCGCCGGTGATGTCCATCTTGTTCACATACGCCATGCGCGGAACATGATAGGTTTCGGCCTGCTTCCACACGGTTTCGGACTGGGGCTCAACGCCGCCCTTAGCGCAGAAGACGCACACAGCGCCGTCCAGCACGCGCAGGGAACGTTCAACCTCAACGGTGAAGTCAACGTGACCGGGGGTGTCGATAATGTTAATACGATAGGTGCGATCCTTGTTGTTGGGGTCGCGGGGGTCGCGCCAGCGGCAGGTGGTGGCGGCGGAGGTGATGGTGATACCACGCTCCTGCTCCTGCACCATCCAGTCCATGGTGGCAGAGCCCTCATGGGTTTCACCGATGCGGTGCACACGACCGGTGTAGAACAGAATACGTTCCGTGGTGGTCGTCTTGCCGGCGTCGATGTGCGCCATGATACCAATGTTGCGCACCCGCTCAAGGGGATGACTGCGAGGCATATGGTTTGCTCCTTTCAGCAGCGCTGCAGCGGCATCGGGCGTATCAAGCGCTCATGCGGCGGCAGCAGGTTGGCGCATTACCAGCGATAGTGGGCGAAAGCCTTGTTCGCTTCGGCCATGCGGTGCATTTCTTCCTTGCGCTTCACAGCCGCGCCGGTGTTGTTGGCAGCGTCCATGATTTCAGCGGCAAGACGTTCCGCCATGGTCTTCTCGCCGCGCTTGCGGGAGAACATGACCAGCCAGCGCAGGGCCAGCGTCTGACGGCGTTCCGGACGGATTTCAATCGGGACCTGATAGGTCGCGCCGCCAACACGGCGAGCCTTGACCTCCAGAGAGGGCGCAACGTTGGCCAGAGCAGCCTGGAACACTTCGTTGGCATCCTTGCCGGTCTTTTCCTTGATGGTATCGAAGGCTTCGTAGCACACGTTCTGAGCGACGCCACGCTTGCCGTCGAGCATGATCTGATTGATGAGCTTGGTCACAACCGTGGTCCCATGAACAGGATCCGGCAGCACCTCGCGCTTGGGTACAAAACCGCGACGGGGCATAGTAAATACCTCCAATTAGACGTGATAGTCAGTCGTAAAGTGTGGATTGCGGAAGCATCCCCGGATGTGGGTCATCCTCTCCCAGTCGGAATGCGCGTCAGCATCGCGCGTCATCGGTCACGATTCAGGCCGACCCAGCCGCATCCGGCTTCTGCGCGGGGCGTCTTCCCTGTTCCACAGGCAGGCGCTGGTGCGTCAAAAGCGGTTCTCCGGCTGACCGAAGGCTGCAAAAGGGATGTTGTGAAGCAGGCGGATGCTTACTTCTTCGGGCGCTTTGCGCCATAGAGGGAACGAGCCTGCATCCGCTTGGCCACACCGGCGGTATCCAGCGCGCCACGGATGATGTGATAACGAACGCCAGGCAGGTCACGAACGCGGCCGCCGCGGATCAGCACAACGCTATGCTCCTGCAGGTTGTGGCCGATGCCGGGGATGTAGCAGGTACCTTCGATGGAGTTCGTCAGACGAATACGGGCAATCTTACGAAGAGCGGAGTTCGGCTTCTTGGGCGTCATCGTCTTGACGCTCAGGCAAACGCCGCGCTTCTGAGGGCAGCCCTGAAGAATGGGCGCGGTAGACTTGTTCGTCGTCTTCTCGCGGCCCTTGCGAACCAGCTGATTGATCGTGGGCATGAGAGCACCTCCAAATTTATGTCCAAAAGTTCCGCAACCCTCGGAAACTGTTTGGCGAATGGAATAGAATGAGGCTTACTTGAGGATCGCCGCAGCGGCGCAGGGAATGTCCAGCCCGCACGCCGCACCGAGCGCCTTCGTTTCATCCACGCGGCGAATCGGCACGCCCGCATCCTCGCAGGCGCGGGTCACCTTCTGGTAAAGGAAGGTGTCGATGTCGCGGGCGACGTACACCCGCTGGGCAGAACCGGCTTTCAGCGCACGCATGACCGCCTTGGTTCCAACTGCTTTTGAGACGGAATTTTTCAGGTCTTCCACGCTGAAATCCCTCCTGTTGCTGTTCTCGGCTGACCGCTCAATGCCGGCAGAAAAGCGCACCGAAAAGACACACTTTGCCGCAGCAAGCGCTCAACTCGTATATTGTAGCATTTTCACCTCGGCTTGTCAACTGGTTTTCGCGCCTCAAACCCTGTTTTTTGCAACGTTTTTTGCGATTTTGAGTTTCATATTCATGAACACGTTTTCGGGAGGGGATAAGTGCACAGCATCCGCTGATTTTTCTTTCCTCGGTTCACCATGAAAGCGCTTTCCTGTTCATTCCCCCAAACGAACGGCACACGGCGGCTTTCTCCCGCAGAACACGATTCCCAAAAGAAAAAAGGCAGCCTGCGCCGCCTTTTGGGAGAGTCGTTTTTCCGCCAACTCGGCTGATTCCGTCAAAAAAATGCCGACTGTCTCGCCGAATCGCTTCCATTATAATATGCGTCAATATTTCACATCCGACACAATGCGGTCGCACACCCACATCTCTCCGTCCGTCGTCAGGTGAATGAATCCCGGCACTGTCCAGACCGTATCAAGCGCCGTCCGCCGGATGTACTTCTTGCCTTCCGTCTCGCGCTGATTGCAGGTCACAATCGCCAGCTCCGGCGAAACCGCCGCGCGGTACTCCGGTGTCAGCGCCTTCAGGCCGTGGTGCGGGTACTTCAGCACATCCGCCTTGAGCATCTCCGCGCCGACCTTCTCAATCAGCCCGTTCTGCCCCTTCTGCTCCAAATCGGCGGAAAAGAGGATCTTCCGCTGCCCAAACGTCAGCATGATTTGCGCCGAGCGGTCGTTGAGGCGGGTGTACTCCGGCTTGTCCAGCATCCACACCTGCATCGTCGCTGTGCCGAGCGTCAGTGTGTCGCCGTCGCCGAACATCCGCACCGTCACACCCGCACGCTCCGCCGTCTTCATCGCGTTCGCGCAGTGCACCGTCTCCTCCGCCGGGAAGCAGAGCCACAGTTCGTCCACAGTAATTTCCTTAATTAATTCCGCGAATCCGCCGATGTGGTCGGCGTGCGGGTGGGTGTTGACGATTTTGTCCACATGGGTGATGCCCAGCTGCTTGAACATGTTCAGGATGCGCCGCGCCTGTCCAGATGTCGCGCAGTCGATGAGCATCGTCTCGCCGCCGCAGCGCAGAAACGCCGCGTCGCAGTCCAGAATCTGCGGGAAGATGATTTCCAGCAGGTCAGCGTCCTCCGTAAAGGCAAAATCCGCCGATACATCCGGCGCGTTGATACGGTTGATGACCGTCTTGTCCGCACCCTCGCCCGCCGCCGCCCCCAGCAGCATCAGCACCGTCAGCAAAAGTGTCGCCGCACGCCTGCCGAATCGTTTCCACCACGCCATCATTTCATACCTCCCGTGTCGTATTCCCATACATTCCCAGCAAAAAAGAGTGCACTTCCCCCTTGACATTCCGGGATATGTATGTTAGAATTTTAAATTGCATCAGTATCTTTGCATACTGTTGATTTTTCCTGCGCTTGTATTGTACACGGAAACGCGGAAAAATGCAAGCGGGAATTTTCGACTGCCATACATTTTCGCGCTTTTTCGCCAAAATTCCTGCAAAGCGGCGAAAAAAACGCACGTTTTCACCAAGCAGAGGATGCTGGTTTTGACTGATGAAGGGGTGATCATACATCATGGCGCATGAGGTTGCAATGGGTAAGCTCCGGAAACGCATGAGCTTCTCCCGCATCAATGAAGGTCTGGAAATGCCGGATCTGATCGAGGTGCAGAAGAGGTCGTATCAGCGGTTCCTCGAAACCGACCTGAAAGAGGTTCTGGCAGACGCCTCGCCCATCACCAACTACAACGGCAATCTGGAATTGACCTTCACGGATTATTCTCTGGGTGAGCCGAAGAACTCCGTGGAGCGCTGCCGCGAGCGGGATATGACCTACGCCGCGCCGCTGAACATTCACGTCCACCTGTACGACAGCGAGACTTCCGAAATTAAGGAAACCGATGTCTACATGGGTGACTTCCCCCTGATGACGGAAAACGGTACGTTCGTCATCAACGGTGCTGACCGTGTCATCGTCTCCCAGCTGGTTCGTTCGCCGGGCTGCTATTATACCCGCACGCTGGACAAAGCGGGTGTGCCGCTCTACTCCAGCCAGATTATCCCCAACCGCGGCGCGTGGCTGGAATACGAGACGGACTCCAATGACATCATCTGGGTTCGCCTTGACCGCGCCCGCAAGCTCTGCCTGACCACGCTCCTGCGCGCGCTGGGCTACGAAACGGACGACGACATCCGCAATCTGCTGGGCAACGACAAGCGGCTGGAAGCGACGATGGCGAAGGACACCACCGTGGCGGAAGCAAGCAAGGATCGCGGCGGCGCAGTGCGCACCCTGCGTGAACAGGCGCTGCTGATTATCTACAAGAAGCAGAAGCCGGACGAACCCGAATCCGTCGAGAGCGCGACGAACATGTTCAAGTCGCTGTTCTACGATCCCAAGCGCTACGACGTCATGCGCGTGGGCCGCTACAAGTTCAATAAGAAGCTGTCCATTGCCACCCGCATCAACAAGCATATCATCGCTGAGGACATTATTGACCCCCGTACGGGCGAAGTGATGTTCCGCGCGGGTCAGGTGATTGACCTCGAAACCGCGCGCCGTGTGCAGAACGCCGGCGTCAACCGCGTTGTGGTGGACTGCGAAGGCGAAAAGCGCATCGTCATCGGCAACAACTTCGTGGATGCGGCGGAGTATCTGCCCTTTGACCCCAAGGAAGTCGGCATCCTCGAAATGGTGCACCTGCCCACTTTGAAGGCGATTATCGACGGCTTGGGCGAGGATGTGGAAGAAGAGCAGCTCAAGCAGGTGATTGCGGACAACGTGCAGCACCTCGTGCCCAAGCACATCACCGATGACGACATGGTGGCCTCCATCAGCTATCTGCTGGGTCTGCCCTACGGCATCGGCACGACGGACGACATTGACCACCTCGGCAACCGCCGCCTGCGCAGTGTCGGCGAACTGCTGCAGAATCAGTTCCGCACAGGGCTGAGCCGCATGGAGCGCAACGTCCGCGAGCGCATGAGCGCGCAGGACGGCTCGACCGACTATCAGCCCGATTCCCTGATTTCCATCCGTCCCGTGACGGCGGCGATTAAGGAATTCTTCGGTTCCTCCCAGCTGTCGCAGTTCATGGACCAGAACAACCCGCTGGCTGAATTGACCCACAAGCGCCGTTTGTCCGCTCTGGGGCCCGGCGGTCTGAACCGTGACCGCGCCTCTTTCGAGGTTCGCGACGTACACTACTCCCACTACTCCCGCATCTGCCCGATTGAAACGCCTGAAGGCCCGAACATCGGTCTGATCGGCTCTCTGGCGACCTATGCCCGCATCAACGAGTACGGCTTTATTGAAGCGCCGTACCGCCGCGTGGACAAGGAGCATCGCCGTGTCACCAACGAGCACGTCTACATGACGGCCGATGAAGAAGACCTGTACCGCATTGCGACGGCAACCGAGCCGCTGGATGAGAACAACTGCTTCGTCAACGACATGATTACCGTCCGCGAAGTGACCGAATATGTGCAGGTTCCGGGCGATCAGGTTGACTTCATCGACGTGTCGCCGCGTCAGGTCGTTTCCATCGCGACGGGCATGATTCCCTTCCTGGAAAACGACGACGCCACCCGCGCCCTGATGGGTTCGAACATGCAGCGTCAGGCTGTGCCGCTGCTCGTTCCGGAAGCGCCGTATGTCGGCACGGGTCTGGAATTCAAGGCTGGTCACGACTCCGGCGTGGAAATTCTGGCGCGTGAAGACGGCGTGGTCGAGAAGGTGGACGGCAACACCATCGTCATCCGTGATGATCTGGGCGAACGCCACGTCTATCACCTGACCAAGTTTGCCCGCACGAACCAGTCCAACTGCGCCAACCAGCGCCCGGTCGTTTCCGCGGGTCAGCGCATCTGCAAGGATGACCTGCTGGCGGACGGCCCGTCCACCGAAAAGGGCGAAATCGCGCTGGGTCGCAATGCCCTCATCGGCTTCATGAACTGGGAAGGCTATAACTACGAGGACGCCGTCCTGCTGTCCGAAAAGCTGGTTAAGGAAGACATTTACACCTCCATCCACATGGAGGAATTTGAATGCGAAGCCCGCGAAAGCAAGCTGGGGCCGGACGAAATCACCCGCGATATCCCGAACGTCGGCGAGGACGCGGTGAAGGATCTCGATGAGCGCGGCATCATCCGCATCGGTGCGGAGGTTCGCGCAGGCGACATTCTGGTCGGCAAGGTCACGCCCAAGGGTGAAACCGAGCTGACGAGCGAAGAGCGCCTGATGCGCGCCATCTTCGGCGAAAAAGCGCGCGAGGTGCGTGACACCTCCCTGCGCGTGCCGCACGGCGAATGGGGCGTTGTGGTCGATGTGAAAATTTTCGACCGTGCGCATTCCGATGAGCTGTCCCCGTCCGTGCAGCAGATGGTTCGCGTCTACATCGCCCAGAAGCGTAAGATTTCCGTCGGTGACAAGATGTCCGGCCGTCATGGCAACAAGGGTGTCGTTTCCCGCGTCCTGCGCGAAGAGGACATGCCCTTCCTGCCCGACGGCACGCCGCTGCAAATCGTGCTGAACCCGCTGGGTGTTCCGTCTCGTATGAACATCGGTCAGGTTCTGGAAGTGCACTTGGGTCTGGCTTGCCGCGCGCTGGGCTGGCACATTGCCACGCCGGTTTTCGACGGCGCAACCTACCCGGAAATCCGCGAATGCCTCGAAATGGCTGCCGACACGATGGCCAAGCCGGTGGATGAGAGCAACCCGCGGATGATGCAGAGCTACTTCCACAATGGTCGTCCGCTCCGCCTGAATCTGGATGAAGAAGGTCGCCGCCTGTTCCTGGACGGCAAGATTCGCCTGCGCGACGGCCGTACCGGCAACTGGTTCGAGAACCCCGTTACTGTCGGTGTCATGTACTTCCTGAAGCTGCACCACCTGGTTGACGACAAGATGCACGCCCGCTCCGTCGGTCCGTACTCCTTGGTCACGCAGCAGCCGCTGGGCGGCAAGGCGCAGTTCGGCGGTCAGCGCTTCGGCGAAATGGAAGTCTGGGCGCTGGAAGCCTACGGCGCGGCGAACACCCTGCAGGAAATTCTGACCGTGAAGTCCGACGATACCGTGGGCCGCGTCAAGACCTACGAAGCCATCATCAAGGGCGAGAACATCCCCGCCCCGGGCGTGCCGGAATCCTTCAAGGTGCTGATTAAGGAACTGCAGGCGCTGTGCCTGGATATCAAGGTGCTTGACCGTGACCGCAACGTGATTGAGATTCCCGAACTTGACCCGGAGGACATGGCGCCGCCGAGCAAGAACAATGCGCCCGAACAGGACAAACAGGAATCGCTCACGACGCTGCTGCCGGAGGACGAGGACGCCGATGCCATCAGCAACGACTTCCCGGACAACGACTTCCCGCTGAACGATTTGGATTCCGACAGCGAGGACGACGATTTGTCGATTCCGCTCTCCTTCGATGACGACGAGGAAAACGACGATCTGGACACCATGCGTCTGGACGATTTGGGCTTTGACGACATGAATCTGGATGACGACGATCAGTAATTGACACATGAGCCTATCAGCCGGACAGGAATCCCCTTCCGGCTGATGGCTTTCCCGTACAGGACATACACCGGTGTTACAATGAAGGGAGTGTGAACCCTTTTGTTTGAGCTGACCAATCTTGACGCCATCCAGATCGGCATGGCCTCTCCTGAGCAGATTCGGCAGTGGTCTCATGGTGAAGTCACCAAGCCCGAAACCATCAACTATCGTACCCTGAAGCCCGAAAAAGACGGTCTGTACTGCGAGCGCATCTTCGGCCCGACGAAGGACTGGGAGTGCGCCTGCGGCAAGCACAAGCGCATCCGTCCGAAGGACAAGAACCTCGTGTGCGACAAGTGCGGCGTGTCCGTCACGCGCGCCAAGGTTCGCCGCGAGCGCATGGGTCATATCGAACTTGCTGCGCCCGTGAGCCATATCTGGTACTACAAGGGAATCCCCAGCCGTATGGGTATGCTGCTGGAGCTGTCCCCCCGTGTGCTGGATAAGGTGCTGTATTTCGCGAATTTTATCGTCCTTGATCCCGGCAACACCGCCGTGACCAACGTCGCCCTGCATGACCTGATTAACGACGACCAGTACCGCGCCATCATGGAGAAGCCCGACCGCGGCAGCTTCAAGGCGATGATGGGCGCCGAAGCCGTGCAGACGATGCTGCGCGAGCTGGATTTGGACAAGCTGAGCGCCGAACTGAAGGCGGAAATCGAAACCCTGACGAGCAAGGAGCGCAACCGCGACACCGAAGGGCAGAAGCGTGCGCACGCCGTGAAGCGTCTGGAAGTTGTCGAATCATTCCGCGCCAGCGGCAACAAGCCCGAATGGATGGTGCTGACCGTCCTGCCGGTTATCCCGCCGGATCTGCGCCCGATGGTGCAGCTGGACGGCGGCCGTTTCGCCGCGTCTGACCTGAATGACCTCTACCGCCGCGTTATCAACCGCAACAACCGCCTGAAGCGCCTGCTGGAGCTGGGCGCGCCGGAAATCATCGTCCGCAACGAGAAGCGTATGCTGCAGGAATCCGTGGACGCGCTGATTGACAACGGCCGCCGCGGTCGTGCGGTCACTGGCCCCGGCGGACGCGCGCTGCGCAGCCTGTCTCACACGCTGAGCGGCAAGCAGGGCCGTTTCCGTCAGAACCTGCTGGGCAAGCGCGTTGACTATTCCGGTCGTTCCGTTATCGTCGTCGGTCCGGAAATGAAGCTGCATCAGTGCGGTCTGCCCAAGGAAATGGCGCTGGAGCTGTTCAAGCCCTTCGTCATGCAGCAGCTGCAGCTGCGCAACAAGGGCATGAACGTCAAGAGCGCCAAGCGCGCCGTGGAAAAGATGAAGCCGGAGGTGTGGGACATCCTCGAAGATGTCATCAAGGATCACCCCGTGCTGCTCAACCGCGCGCCGACGCTGCACCGTCTGGGCATTCAGGCGTTCGAGCCGATTCTGGTTGACGGCAAGGCGATTAAACTGCACCCGCTGGCTTGTACCGCTTTCAACGCCGACTTCGACGGCGACCAGATGGCTGTTCACGTCCCGCTGTCTCTGGAAGCACAGGCGGAAGCCCGTTTCCTGATGCTGGCGCACAACAACATCCTGAAGCCGCAGGACGGCAAGCCGGTTATTTCTCCTTCTCAGGACATGGTTATCGGCTGCTACTACCTGACGATTGAAAACCCCAACGGCAAGGGCGCCGGCCGCGTCTTCCGCAATCCGGACGAAGCGCATATGGCGTATGCCTTGGAGCAGATTACCCTGCAAAGCCCGATTAAAGTGCGCATTGAGCGCGAATTCAACGGCGAAAAGGGCAGCAAAATCATTGATACCACGCTTGGCCGCCTGATTTTCAACGATGCGCTGCCGCAGAACCTTGGCTTCAAGAAGCGTGAATGCCTTGATGACATGTTCGCGCTGGAAGTCGATCAGCTGGTCGGCAAGAAGCAGCTGTCCAACATCGTCGATATGTGCTTCCGCTCTCAGGGCGAGCACAAGTGCGCACTGGTGCTGGACGCGATTAAGGCGCTTGGCTACAAGTACGCCACCGTCGGTTCGCTGACCGTTTCCGTTGCGGACATTAAGATTCCGCCGATGAAGCAGCAGCTGCTGGACGAAACGGACAAGAAGGTCGCCCATGTGAACGAGATGTTCGCGGAAGGTCTGCTGAGCGAGGACGAGCGTTACAGCCGCGTCATCAATCTGTGGAACACCTGCACGAACACCCTGCGTGACCAGATTCTGCCGAACCTCGATCCTTTCAACCCGATTCGCATGTTCACCGACTCCGGCGCCCGCGGTTCTGCCGCGCAGGTGTCGCAGCTGGCTGGTATGCGCGGCCTGATGGCGTCTCCGACCGGCAAGACCGTGGAATTGCCCATCCGTGCAAACTTCCGCGAGGGTCTGAACGTGCAGGAGTTCTTCCTGTCTTCTCACGGTTCCCGTAAGGCTCTGTCCGACACGGCTATGAAAACCGCTGACTCTGGCTATCTGACCCGCCGTCTGGTCGATATTTCGCAGGAAGTTATCGTCCGCGAGGAAGACTGCTTCCTGCAGCGCGGTCTGCCGATTCGCGGCGTGCATGTTACCGAGCTGCTCAGCGGCAAGCAGTCCATCGAATCGCTGGAGGAGCGTCTGCGCGGCCGTACGGCTGCTGCCGACATCACCGATCCGGCGACCGGCGAAGTGCTTGTCCACCAGAATGAGCTGATTGACCACGCCAAGGCGAAGACAATTTGCGACGCGGGCATCAAGAGCGTGTTTGTTCGCTCCGTGCTGACCTGCTGCACGCGCAACGGTGTCTGCGCCCGCTGCTATGGCCAGAACATGGCGCACGGCGGCAAGGTGGATGTCGGCGAGGCGGTCGGCGTTATCGCGGCGCAGGCCATCGGCGAACCCGGCACACAGCTGACCATGCGTACCTTCCATACGGGCGGTATCGCATCGGGCGAGGATATTACGCAGGGTCTTCCCCGCGTCGAAGAGCTGTTCGAGGCGCGCAAGCCCAAGCGTGAAGCTGTCCTGTCCGACATCAGCGGCACGGTGTCCATCCACCAGACCAACCGCAACAAGAACGAGCTGGTCATCACCGCCGACGCGGGCAACTACGCGCGTCACACCCACAAGGCTGCTTCCGGCACGGTTGCTGTGCAGGTCGGTCAGGTGGTGCGTCAGGGCGATGTGCTGATTTCCGGCGCGACGAAGGCGAAGGTCGCCAAGGACGGCACCAAGTCCACCAAGACAACGGACATCAAGTCCACGCTGGCGGGCACGGTCACGATGATCAACACCAAGGGCGTGGGCGTCGTCGAGGTCGAAGTCACCTCCAGCGTTGCGGAGTTCGAGCAGAAGACCTACCCCGTCACCTACGGCAGCCGCCTGCGCGTGCAGGAGGGCGACCATGTGGAAGCGGGCGACATCCTCATCGAAGGCTCCATCAACCCGCATGACCTGCTGCGCATTCTGGGTCAGAGCGCGGTGCAGGACTACCTGCTGAAGGAAGTTCTGTCCGTCTACCGTCTGCAAGGCGTGGCCGTGGCGGACAAGCACATCGAAATCATCGTCCGTCAGATGCTGCGCAAGGTGCGCGTCGAGGACAACGGCGACACCGAGCTGCTGCCCGGCTCGCTGGTTGACCGCAGCCACTTGGAGGAAGCCAACATGAAGGTGCTGGACTCCACCAAGCTGCGCGTGGAAGACGGCGGCGACACAGGGCTGGCGATTGGCAGCCTTGTCGAGGCGGACGAGCTGGAAGAAATCAACCAGCGCATCCGCGTTTCCGGCGGCTCTCCCGCGATTGCCCGCGACCTCAAGCCCGCGAGCGTCAAGCGTGTGCTGCTGGGCATCACCCGCGCTTCTCTGGCGACCGACTCCTTCCTGTCCGCCGCGTCCTTCCAGGAGACGAACCGCGTGCTGACCGAAGCCGCCATCAAGGGCAAGATTGACCCACTGATTGGCCTCAAGGAGAACGTCATTCTGGGCAAGATGATTCCCGCCGGTACGGGGATGCACCGCTACAAGGATATCGACATTCGCGAAAACTACGGATTCTAATCACGCATTCGCACCGACAAAAAGCGGCGCAGAGAGGCGCCTCTGCGTCGCTTTTTGAATAAATACATAAAGATAGGAGCGATGGTTTCATGATAAAAAAGTATGAGAAGCTCATTTGCGTTGTTATACTCTGCATCACGTTCATCATCATTGCCTGTATTGCGAAATCTGCCATCATTCAGGCAGCGAAGTACCTTTCTTCTATGGCTGTCTCGATTATTTAAGATAAAAAGGAGGATTAAAATATGAAAAAAATCATCATCATGCTTATTCTCTTGTTGGTTTGTTTCGTACCCGCCCTTGCTGAAAATACTCCTGAAGTAATTGTTGACCCATCTGTAAAAAATGTTCCTAATTATATCATCGACGACATTATTACCGAGCATCCAAACGCGGGCGTTATTCACATCAATAAAGTCGAAACGGCCATGCCACTTGATGCGATTTCAACCTGTTCAGGTCTTTCTGTTTATAGATATAGTAATATAGCGAAAAATTATCGTGTGTTTAACGGTCGCTGGCGAACAGATTTCATCATTTCCGTTGCACGTGGCGCGGAAACTAAACTTTCGTCAACCTACTCTGCTTCTATATCTACTTCCGCCTCTGGCAGTGTCACCTCCGGTGACGATAAAAGTGTGCCTGTTCCTTCAGCATATACTTTAGGGTTGAATCTTTCAGCCTCTGTAAGCTGTACTATTTCAACTGAACGCACCTTCAAGGGGCCTTCAGAGGATTCCGAGTATAATTCACGTTCTTTCTATGTTGCCTATTACGGTGATATTGGTACATGGACTTGTACTGCTACCCGGACTTTTCCCGCTTCAACAGTGCAAATGGGAGGCACGTTTATTGAGCCAGTTCGGTACGCGGAATACTCAATTGATGAAAAAATAAAGTAATTCTCACCAAGCGACCATTGCGCCTGATGGTCGCTTCTTTTGTAAGGCTGATGTAGGAAGGAGTTTCTCATGCGCAACATCGTTCTCATCGGGATGCCCGGCTGCGGCAAATCCACCGTCGGGGTCGTCCTCGCCAAGTCCCTCGGCATGGATTTTGTCGATTCCGACCTCGTCATCCAGTCCACCATGGGCGCAACCCTCGCCCAGCTCATTGAGCAGCACGGCGACGATGGCTTTCGCGACATTGAGAACCGCGTCAACGCCAGCATCGACGTGCAGAACAGCATCATCGCCACGGGCGGCAGCGTCGTCTATGGTGCGGAAGCCATGGCGCACCTCAAAAGCATCGGCACGGTCGTCTACCTCCGCCTGACGTGCGATAACATCACCGAGCGGCTGGGCGACCTTCATGCCCGCGGCGTGACGATTAAGCCCGGCTGGACGCTCCGGGATTTGTACAACGAGCGCTGCCCGCTGTATGAGCAGTACGCCGACATTGTGCAGGACTGCGACGGACTGCGCCTGCGGGATGTTGTGGCGGAATTGCAGAAGAAGCTGAAGGGCTAATGACACGCATCCGTCCTATACCCTGCTTATTCTTCCCGTTCTTTCCCATGTGAGGTTCTGCTTTCCTTCGTCATTTGTGTTATTTGTTGTATTTTTAACTCAAAAAGCACAGTTCTCTATTGCATTTGTCCCCTTTCTGTGATATGATAGGAACATTCTCTCAATGCAAAGGAGCTGAAAGTCATGGCAAAGCAAAGTATTCTTTCTTACATCGGTAACTGGTGCAACAATAACCCCTGGCCTTGCGCGGTCGTTGCAAGTTCCACGCTTATAGGCTTTTCTTGGGTGACAGCATCTGCAATTAAAAACGGAAAAAACGTCTCCCTCTCTTTTGGCAAAGCAAGAGTTGAAATCAGTGATGTGCAAAATAAAAAAATGAAACTTCCAGCATCTAATACTTCCAAAGGCGTCTAACGCATTAGTTTACCGGCTGTCCCCCGACTTTTCCGGGGCTGGCAGCCGATTTTTTGCGTGCAGAATCGCATGTTCCTTGCATTTTCAGGGAATGTATGGTATACTGTAAGATGGTATGTTGCATGATGCGTATCCTGCGCCGTCCGGCAGAATACGCGGCGACTGCCCGATATGCGGACGGAACTTGTTCCGAAAATGAGGAGGTTTTTTTGTGTCCGGTGACCCATGGGCTGGCCCTTTGCTGCTTCAGCTGGTCCTGATTTTTCTGAGCGCCTGCTATGCCGCCGCTGAGGTGGCGCTGCTCTCGCTCAACGCGACAAAACTGCACCACGACGCGGAGGAAGGCGACCCCACAGCCGCCAAGCTGCTCCGCATGACGGATGCCCCTGCGCGCACGCTCTCCACCATTCAGGTCTGCATAACGCTGTTTGGTTTTCTGGGGGCAGCGCTGGCGGCGACGCAGTTTGCACCACGACTGGCTGGAGCGATTCTTTCTGCCGGGGCTGGCATCGACGCGGGCGTGCTGAACGTCCTCTGCGTCATCCTGATTACGCTCCTTCTTTCCTACCTGACGCTCTGTCTGGGAACACTCGTGCCCAAGCGCCTCGCGATGAAGAATCCCGAAGCGATTGCGCGCCGTTCGCTGCTCCTGCTGGAGGTCAGCGCGGTGATTTTCCGCCCGTTCGTGATGCTGCTGAACGCCGCCACGCACGGCATCCTCCGCCTTTGCGGCATTGACCCCAACGCCGCCGAGGACGAAGTGACCGAGGACGACATCCGCATGATGGTGGACATCGGCGGCGAAAACGGCGCGATTGAGGAAGCGGAAAAGGAAATGATCGAAAACATCTTCGAGTTCAACAATTCCACTGCCGAAGAGGTCATGACCCACCGCACCGACGTTACCAGCATCTGGGTGGATGATACAGAGGACGAAATCCTCCGCACCATCTGCGATTCCGGTCTGAGCCGCTTCCCCGTCTACAACGAAAACATGGACGACATCATCGGCATCCTCAACACACGCGACTTCCTGCTCAATGCCCAGTCCGACAACCCGAAATCCCTGCGCGCCCTGCTGCGCGAGGCATACTTCGTGCCGGAAACAGTGCAGGCTGACCAGCTCTTCCGCAACATGCAGGTGAAAAAAATCCACATGGCAATTGTCGTGGATGAGTACGGCGGCATGAGCGGCATCGTCACGATGGAGGACTTGCTGGAAGAAATCGTCGGCAATATCTACGACGAGTTTGACAAGCAGACCGAAGCGGAAATCGTCCGTGCGGGCGACAACACTTGGCGCATCAGCGGCAGCACGCCGCTCAAAGACGTCAACGACGCGCTCGACCTCTCGCTCCCTGAGGACGAGGATTACGATACGCTGGGCGGCTTGATTTTCAGCCAGTTCACCACCATTCCGCAGGACGGCAGCACCCCCGATTTGGACTGCTTCGGTCTGCACATTCATGTGGAGAAGCTGGAGGATCACCGCGTGGAGACCGCGCTCGTCACGAAGCTGGCGACCGAGGACGACCACGCCGACGACCACCCGGAAACGCTGCTTGACCGCCTGCGCAGCCGCGACGATAACGACGCGCAGACCGACAATGGGAAAGGAAACGAAGACAGGTAATTCATCATGGATACTGATTTGCAGGCCACAGACCCTTCTTTACAATTCATGACCAGCGGTGTGCTGGATACCACGTTTTATGCCACCTACAAGAAATGGCTGCTCTATCGCACCCAAGACCTCAACCTCTACGTTGCGATGCTCGTCATGGCGATTGCCGTCGCGCTGATTTCCATCTTCTCCCGCAGCTGGTACGTCATCCCCGCGGGCGTTGTGTTCATCGCCGTGCTATACATGATGATGATGCGCAACCGCACGCGGATGCTGAACGCCCTCAGCCGCGCGCTGGAAGAGCAGTACCCCGAAGGCATGGCGGAAATGTCCATCGCCTTTGGCAGCGACGGTCTTCATCAGCTGAACCAGACCACGGGCGACCTGACCGTTCTCCCCTACGACAACCTGACCGACGTGATTGAGGGCGAGGACTCGATGGCGCTGCTGACCCGCGCGAACGCCCTGATTCCGGTATTCACGAGTCAGCTGACCGAAAACGAAAAGGAGCATCTGCTGGCTCTGCTGGCGGAAAAAGCCCCCAAGTGCAAGCATCATCGCGCCTAAAAAACAAAATCACCGACCAGAACCGCGTGTACTGATCGGTGATTTTTGTTTGCGATTTTTTGATTTTTCTAACGGAAATGGACTGTTTTGTTGCATGGGTTTCGCCACTGCGGTGGCGACAAGGGGGCTTTGCGGTCGCCCCCTTGACCCCTTCGCCCGCACCTATGTTTGTTGAGCTGTATTGGAACTACTTTTAGTTAGTGTACCTTTCCTATAAATGAGCAAATAGTGAAAACTGCACAAGGCACATCGAAAAAAGAAAACTGTTCGGTCACGAATCGCGATTTATCGCGTTTTTTATAACCACAATGCTACAGCGGAATCGCGGTTTTTGTGCATTTTTTCGGATTTGCTTGTTTATAGTACCTTTCGTTCCCCCAAGCAACAATACAAATCAAGAAACATGGGTGTGCAATCCGAAGGTTTCCAAAGGGCGATCGCAGACTTCGTCTGTTTTCATTGCCTTTTGGTCGCCTCCGCAGAGGCGAACCACCTTATTCCTGCTCCCCCCGCGAGCACGCCGCATAGTGCCCTTTGCGCACCTCGCGCAATTCGCAGCTCGCCGTTTTGCACGCCTCCGTCGCCCATGGACAGCGCGTGTGGAATACGCACCCGCTCGGCGGGTCAATCGGCGAGGGCAAATCGCCTTCCAGCAGAATGCGCTGGCGATTGTCACGCGGGTCAATCGACGGCACAGCAGACATCAGCGTCCGCGTGTACGGGTGCTGCGGATGGTCGAACACCTCGTCCGTGTCGCCTTCTTCCACCAAGTGACCCAGATACATCACGCCCACGCGGTCGGAAATGTACCGAATGACGCTCATGTCGTGCGCCACAAACAGGTACGTCAGCCCGCGCTTGCGCTGCAACTCCTTCAGCAGGTTGATAATCTGCGATTGAATCGACACATCCAGCGCCGACACCGGCTCATCGCACACGACAATCTTCGGGTCAAGGATCAGCGCGCGCGCCAAGCCGATGCGCTGCCGCTGACCGCCGGAAAACTCGTGCGGATAGCGATAGAAATGCTCCGGCCGCAAGCCGACCTGCGCCATGATGTCCAGCGCCCGCGCCATCCGCTCGTTCTTGTCGCCGATATGGTGAATCGCCAGCACTTCCATCAGCATGTCGCCAACGCGCTGCCGCGGGTTCAGCGACGTGTACGGGTCTTGGAACACAATCTGCACATCCCGGCGGAACGGCAGCATTTCCTTCTTGCTCAGGTGGGTGATGTCCTGATCGAATAGCGTGATTTTCCCGCTCGTCGGCTCCAGCAGGCGGATGAGCGTGCGCCCCAGCGTGCTTTTGCCGCAGCCGCTTTCACCCACCAGGCCGTACGTTTCGCCCTGCCGCAGCGCAAGACTCACGCCGTCTACTGCCTTAACTTCCTTGACCGTCTGCCCCAGCGCCCCTTTAACCGGGAAGTAGGTGCGAACGTCCTCCGCTTTCAGGATGATTTTCTCCTCGGTCACTGCGCGGTCGCCTCCTTCTGCGCCAATTCCGCTGCCCGGAAGCAGCGGGCACTCTGCTTGTCGCTGACGGGCGTCAATTGCGGCGTTTCCTGACGGCAGCGCTCCGTCGCGTACGCACAGCGCGGCGCGAACCGGCAGCCCGTCGGAATCTGGCTGAGCAGCGGCACCGTGCCGGGAATCATGTACAGCGGTTTCGTGCGGTCGCCTTCCATGCGGGGAATGGAGCGCATCAGCCCCTCGGTGTAGGGGTGGCACGGATGGTCAAACAGCGTCAGCACATCCGCTTCCTCGACAATTTGTCCCAGATACATGACGATAACGCGGCTGCACGTCTGCGCGACGACGGCAAGGTCGTGCGTAATCAGCATCACGCCCATGTTCAGCTGCTCATTCAGGCGGACAATCAGCTCCATGATTTGCGCCTGAATCGTCACGTCCAGCGCGGTCGTAGGTTCATCGGCAATCAGCAGGTGCGGACGGCACGCCAGCGCAATGGCAATCATCACGCGCTGCCGCATACCGCCGGACAGCTCGTGCGGGTACTGGTCGAGGCGCTTTTCCGGCGCGGGAATCCCCACCAGACGCAGCATCTCCAGCGCCTTCTCACGCGCCGCTTTCTTCGACAGATGCTGATGAATGCGCAGCGGCTCGCTGATTTGGTCGCAAATCGTCAGCACAGGGTTCAGAGAACTCAATGCGTCCTGAAAAATCATCGACACACGCGAACCGCGGATGTCCTGCATCTTGTGGAACGGAATGTCCAGCAGCGACTGCCCTTCCAGCTTGACCGTGCCGCTGTAACGCACCAGCCGCCGTTCATCATACAGGCGCATGATGGACTGGCTCGTGACGCTCTTGCCGCAGCCGCTTTCGCCCACGATGCCCAGGATTTCGCCCTGATACACGTCAAAAGAAACGCCATCAATCGCCTGCTGCCAGCCGCGCTCGGTGTGGAAGCTGGTCGCCAGCTGACGGACTTCCAGAATCTTTTCGCTCATTCCTGTGTCCTCCTTAGCGACCGCTCAGCGGGTCAATCAGGTCGCGCAGGCCGTCACCGAACAAGTTGAAGCCCAGCACGGACAGCGCCGTGAAAATCGCCGGAAATACAATCATCCACCAGCCCATGTAGACATAGCCGCGTGCCTCGTTGAGCATCCCACCCCAGCTCGGATAGGGTGACGGAATGCCCGCGCCAAGGAAACTCAGGGAGGCTTCAGAAATAATCGCCGTAGCGAAGGTGAACGTCATCTGCACGATGATGGGCGAAAGGATGTTGGGCAGGATGTGCCGCCAGAGAATGCGCGTGCGGCTTGCGCCCACCGCCGTCATCGCCTCGGCATACGTCTGTTCGCGCGCCAGCAGCGCCTGTGAACGGGCAATGCGCGCCACGCCGGGAATACTAACGATGGTCAAGGAAATGATGACATTCTTCATGTTCGCGCCCAAGACCGCCATCAGCGTAATCGCCAGCAGAATGTTCGGAATCGCCTTCAAGCCGTCGCACAGGCGCATCAGCACATTGTCCAGCACCTTGTTGACGGAGGCGTACAGCCCCAGCGCCGTGCCAATCAGCGCGGACAGAAGCCCGACGGTAAAGCCGACCGTCATGGAAATCTGCGCGCCGTAGAGGACGCGGGCGAAGATATCGCGCCCCAGATTGTCCGTGCCGAAGAGGTGCGCGGCAGACGGCGCCTGAAAGCGCTCCTGCATCGTCGCGGTGTACGGGTCAACGCCCAGCAAGCCCGTAATCAGCGGGGCGAAGACAGCACAAATCAGCATCAGCATCACCAGCACCATGCCGACGACGGAGAGTTTGTTGCGGAAAAATTTGCGGATGGAAACAGCACGCTGCTCACGGACGAGGCGGCGGCGAAGCTGGCGCAGGGATTCGCGATTCTGCGCGGAGATGGATTCGGTTTTCATCATGCAGTTCGCTCCTTTCGTCAGTCCAGCCGGATGCGCGGGTCAGCCAAGCCGTAAATCAGGTCGATAATCAGGTTGATGAACACGTTGAGCATGGCAATCAGCAGCGTAATTGCCTGAATCACCTGATAGTCGCGCTTCTCGATGGAATCCACCATCAGCGAGCCCATGCCGGGAATGTTGAACAGGCGCTCGACAACCGCCGCGCCCGCCAGCGCGCTGATGAAGCCCTGCCCGACGACGGTGATGACGGTCAGCAGCGCGTTGCGGAAGGTGTGCTTCGTAACAATCTTCCATTCGCGGACGCCCTTGGAGCGCGCCATCTTGATGTAATCGCTGCCCAAGACCTCCAGCATGGATGCCTTCGTCATGCGCATCATGTACCCCGCGTGGATGAAGCCCAGTGACACCGCCGGCAGCGTCATATAGCGCAGGAAGGGCAAAAATCCGTCCGTGAACGGGTTCTTATAGCCCGCCGCGGGCAGCACGCGAAGATTCACCGCGAAAAGCAGCACCATGCCCAGACCCATCAGGAAGCTCGGCAGCGAAATGCCCAACATCGACAGCACCGACACGAAATAATCAGCAATCGTGCCGCGCTTCTTCGCCGCCAGCATTCCGCACGGAATCGCAATCAGGATGGTGATGAGCTGCGAATAGATGGCGAGCAGGATGGTCGGCTGGAAGTGGCTGGCAATCACTTCGCTGACAGGCTTATTGACGACGGCGGTTGACGTGCCGAAGTCGAGCCGCAGACAATTGCCCACCCAGCGGAAATACTGCACAACGAGCGGGTCATCCAGCCCCAGCTGCGTATGGAGCGCCGCAATTTCCGCCGCCGTTGCATCCTCGCCCAGCATAGCGGCCGCCGGGTCGCCGGGGGTGAGATGCACCAGCAGGAAAATGACCACCGACACAATGAAGATGGTCGGGATGAGCGACAGCAGTCGCTTGAGCACATACTTTTTCATGCTGTTCCTCCTCAGCAGGGATGGGGGGGTTCGCCTCTGCGGAGGCGATTCCCCATGCAACAAGAAAAGCAAAGCCGCAGATAGCCCCAAAAGTGGCGGCGCCGAAGGGGTCGAGGTGGGCGATCGGAAAGCCCCCTCGTCGCCTCCGCAGAGGAGAAATCCCTGCACAACAATACAGAAATAGGCTAAAACGAGCCGACAGCGCCTCTCCACGCTGCCGGCTCGTTATCAGCCGCTGATAAATTACTCTCCCACAACCTGCTTGCCGCCCACAAACACAGCCTTGGTGCGGCACTGAATGTCGCGCAGCGGATTGCCCTCGAAAATGGCGATGTCCGCATCCTTGCCGACTTCCAGCGAACCCACGCGGTCAGCGATGCCCACGACATGCGCCGGGTTGATGGTGATGGCGCGCCATGCGGATTCTTCCTTCATGCCCGCCTTAACCGCCAGACCCGCGCACAGCGGCAGGTAGTACAGCGGAATCACCGGCGCGTCGGTGATGATGCAGACTTCCAGACCTGCGCGGTCGAGGATGCCAGCAGTCTCGAATGTCTTTTCGCGCAGCTCCGCCTTGCTCTTCGAGCCGAACGACGGGCCGACCAGCACGGGCTTGCCCGCCTTCACCAACTGATCCACAATCAGGTGACCTTCGGTGCAGTGGTCGAGCGTAATGTCCAAATCGAACTCACGGGCAATGCGCAAGGCGGTCAGAATGTCGTCCGCGCGGTGCGCGTGGGCCTTGAGCGGAATCTGCTTGCGAATGACGGGCAGCAGCGCCTCCAGCTGCATATCAAACGGGCGGGTCTTGGTGGGGTCTTTTTCCGCCGCATCGACTTCAGCAGCATAGCGCTTCGCCTTGAAGAGCTGTTCGCGCAGGAGCGCCGCGACCGCCATGCGGGTGACGGGTTCCTTATGGCCGTTCTGACCATAGCAGCCCTTGGGGTTCTCGCCGAAAGCAATCTTCATGGCGACGGGATACTTGACAATCATATCGTCGATGCAGTTGCCATCGAGTTTGAGGGCAACGAACGTGCCGCCGAGGACATTCGCCGAGCCGGGGCCGGTGGTCGCGGTGGTCACACCGCCTTCAAGGGCGAGGTGGAACGCTTCGTCGCGGGGATTGATGCCGTCGATAGAGCGCATTTCGGGGGTCACGGGGCTGGAGTATTCGTTGCAGTCATTGCCCTCCCAGCGCATCCCTTCTTCGTCGATACCGATATGGCAGTGCGCGTCAATGAAGCCGGGGGTCACGAGGCAGCCCGTGGCGTCGATGACCTTGGCGTCCGCGGGTGCATCGACGGTCTTGCCGATGGCGGCGATTTTGCCGTCGTCGCCGATGAGCAGTTCGCCGTTTTCGATTTCCGCACCCGTGATAGGCTTGATTTTTCCACCCTTAATGAGAATCATAGGGGTCAACCTCCTTTATCTAACAAGGGACTTGCTCCCTTGAACTTTTCGTGTGATTTGCAAGAATTTCGCGTCTGCGAAGGCAAAATTCCCTGCACGATAGCAAAAGGCATTCAAAGGGAAGCGCCGCTTACTCTTCCTTCAAATACTTGTCCATCCACGCGGTGATTTCCTGCAAACGGCGGATGCGACCCTTGGGCTTGCCGCCGCGGCTCAGCTCGTGGTTTTCACCGTGGAACAGGCACAGGCGCGTCGGGACGCCGTGGTGAATCAGCGTCGAGTACATTTGCAGCGCCTCCACCATCCAGCAGCGGTAATCCTCCTCCGAATGGATGAACAGCGTCGGCGTGGTGCAGCGGTCGGCGTATTTCAGCGGCGACTGATTCCACATCTTCTCCAGATTCGTGTGGGTTGTGGCGAGAATCTGCCGCTCGGCGAACAGCGTGCCGATGTCGCTCGTGCCTTCCATGCTGACGAAGTTCGCAATGCCGCGCTGGGATGCCGCCGCCGCGAAACGGTTCGTGTGCCCGATAATCCAGTTGGTCATGAAGCCGCCGTAGCTGCCGCCCGTCACGCCCATATGCTTCTCGTCCATGTCGGGATAGGCTTTCAGCGCCTCGTCACAGAACGCCATGATGTCGTCATAATCAATCGTGCCGAAGCGGCCGCAGATGTAGCCGAATTCGTTGCCCCGGCTTTCGCCGCCGCGCGGGTTGCAGTAGATGACGTAGTAGCCGTGATTCGCCCAGTACTGCATCTCGTGGTAGTACACCGCGCCGTAGGTCAGGTGCGGGCCGCCGTGAATGTCGAGAATGACAGGCGTCTTCTTGCCCGGCACATGGTCGGTCGGCGTCAGCACGAAGCCGTCAATCTGTACGCCGTCGCTGTTGATGAATTGCAGCGGCTGCGGGATAACGGGCGGCTTGGTGAGGAAGAAGTCGTCGTTCCAGCTGCTCAGGCGGGTCAGCTTGCCCTCCACAAAGCGATACAGCTCCTGCAAGCGCATGTCGTACATCGCCACGCAGTACACTGCGCCGTTCTGCACATCGAAGCAGTCAATCGAGCCGTCCTTCTCCAGCAGCTTCTCCACCTTACCCGTGCGGTCAATGCGCCACAGGTGTGTCGCATCGTACACGCCAGTCAGGAAGTACAGGTACTCCCCGTCCGCGCGCATCACATAGCCGCCGCCCATGCGGCAGTCGCTGCCGACGGGGTTGCCGACGTTGATTTCGTCGTCCGTGTCGCACAGGAGGGTGCGCGCGCCCGTTTCGAGGTTCAGCAGCAGCAGGTCGGGACACTGTGCGCAGCTGTACCGATCCATCTTCGACCCGCAGTAGGCGAGCGAATCGCCCCAGAACGTCATGCCTTCGATGTAATATTCATCCTCCGGCAGCAGGCAGGTGATTTTGCTCTTCTCCGCGTCGTAGCAGTAAACGCCGACAAGCTCTTTTTCAATCGGCTCCACCATGCAGCCCGCGTAGGCAATCTTCATGCCCTCTACGCACACTTCCATCACGCGGAAGCGCGGCGGGGTGATGCGCGTGAGTTCTTTGCCGTCCCAGAGATACAGCGTCTTGCGGTTCTTGTTGATGACGCCCTTGCCGTTGAACCAGAAGGGATATTCATCGAACACAGTGCAGACCTCATTGCGCTCCTTCTCCGCCAGACGCGCCGCGAGCCGCTCATGCCCTGCCAGCCCTTCCAGCGCGGCTTCGGTCGTCAGGTTATCAACGCGGGAGAACACAATGCTTCCATCCGTCAGCACGCCTTCGAGCGACAGGGAGCCTTCGCCGCGGCATACTTCTTCCGCCGCACTGCCCGCATTCTGGCGGTACAGCACGGTCTGCCCATCCGGGAAAGCGTCATCCGCTTCGACCGGCACGGTATACAGCAGCGTTTCCGCGCCCTGCCAGCAGAAGCCCTTCACTCGTCCGGAGTTCGTCAGACAGGCATTTTCGCCGCTTTCCGCGTCGATGCGGTAGAGGTTGGCGTTGTATCCATTCTTTGCGAGGTCAGGCGTCGTCGCGACATAGGCGACCTTCTTCCCGTCGGGGCTGATTTGCACCTGCGAGAGGAAATTATACATAAGAAAATCATCAAGTTGAAGCTGTTCCACGCTATTTCCTGCCTTTCAGGGCACAGCGGTAGGTGCTGCGTCCGCAACAAAATGGGAAACTGGTGAGTTTTCTTTATGCAAAGAATGCCAGAGGGTGTTTTTGAACCCTCTGGTTGTTCTTTGTTGCAGGGATTTCGCCTCTGCGGAGGCAACAAGGGGACAATGAAAGCAGACAAAGTCTGCAATCACCCTCTTATCCCTTGTGTGCCAAATCGACCTTGGAGGCGAGGTAAGCGAAAGCGAAGTAGCAGTCGTTTTCGTCGCCCGCCTTCACCACGCGCTCCATCAGGTCATATGCCTTGTCAGGCTGACCATTCTGAAGGAAATAGTTCGCGATGCCGAAGCCCATGGTGATAAGCTCCAGCGCAGTTACCTCCTCCGGGTCGGTGGACAGCAGCTCTTCCGGTTTCTTCAAGCCCTTGTACATCAGCAGACGCGCATAATAGGCGGTGTTCTCGCCCGGATTCATGTGGTCGGTGATGCGCGCAAGAATCTTCGCCGCTTCCTCGTCGTTGCCAAGGCGCTTGAGCGTCATGTAGTACCAGTCGGTCACGGCAATCAGCTCCGGATCGGCGTCTGTCAGCTCATAGCAGCGCGCATACGCCTTCGCCGCCTTCGCATAATCGCGCAGGAGGAAGTAGCTCAGACCCAGATGGTAGAACACATTCCAATCATTCGGATTCAGACGGGACGCAATCACGAAATCCGCCGCGGCGTCCTCAAAGCGCCAGCAGGACAGGAAGCGATGCGCACGATGACGGTAATATTCCCAGTTGAAGGGGTCGCAGGAAATTGCCATGGCGTAGCACTCTTCCGCCTCGCGCATCATGGACACCTTCGCCAGCGCATGCCCCTTCTTCATCCAAGCGTCGCCGCTTTCGGGATTCGCAGCCACAGCCGCGCTCGCCGCCTGAATATCCGCCGTCTCCGGCACAACGCAGCGCACAAAGCTCGCCGATTCATATGCCTGATTCATTGTTCTCGCTCCTCCCTTCAAGCCTGACCGATGTTCTTCAGGTCAACACGCGCTGCCAGGCAGCCGAACGCCGCGTACCACTTGCTGTGTTCCGCCGTGTACACGACCTTCTTGAGCATTTCGACGCCCTTTTCTTCCTGGCCGTTCATGCGGCAGTAGTTCGCCACGCCGAAGCCTTGCGTGATAACGTCCAGCCCCGCACCGTCGCCCGCGTTGGTGAAGAGCGTTTCCGGCGCGCGCAGCCCCTTGTAGACGCGCAGGCGCTGATAGTAGGAGTTCGCCACCTCGTCGGACACAGGCATGTCCTCGGTAATTTCGTCCAGCAGCTTCGCCGCCTCTTCGTCCTTGCCCAGCCGCTTGAGCGTCATGTAATGCCAGTCCGTCACGGCGCAGATATCGTCAGCGGTCTTGTTCAGCGCGGCACAGCGCGTGTACGCCCAGTCCGCCTTGTCATACATGCCCAGCAGGAAGTAGCTCAAGCCCAGGTGATACCACACGTTCCAGTCGTTCGGATTCAGGCGGGACGCGATGGTGAAGTCCGCCGCGCCGTCGGCAAAGTAGCCGCAGGACACGAAGCGGTGCGCACGATGGCGATAGTATTCCCAGTTAAAGGGATTGATGGCGATGGCGCGGGAGTAGCATTCCGCCGCCTCGCGATAGTAGCCCAGCCCCGCCAGCAGCAGCCCGCGCTCCTTATGGAGTTCGGCATTCTCCGGATCCTTCGCAATCTTTTCGTCGATTGCGGTCAGTTCCGGGGTCGTCGGCAGTTCGTTCCGCTCCCAAGACGCGACCTGATATTCCTGCACCAGCGTGCTGGAGCGGGCAATGTCCAGACCGACCTTCTTCTTTTCGCTCATGGTTTGTCATCCGCCTTTCTTTTTCGTGATGAATCAGGGTCTTTCCTGCCTGTGATTCATATTTATTGTACAACTTCAGTCGTCCCAATGCTTCAGCTGATCAGCAGCGGCGTGTTCCGCAAAACCGCCCCACGTTTCGTCGCGGCCCGCAATGCGCGTCAGGATTTCCTTCGCCTTCTCGCGGTTGCCCAGCACATATTCCTCGTACACCGCCAGACCATATGCGCCCGTGGCGTACATGTGGTCGTCCTTCGCCGCGGCTTCCGCCAGTACTTCATCGATATTCCGCGTACCATTGTAGACCAGTACGCGATCGAAGTAGCCTTCGCTCATGCCGGGTTCCATGTCGGCATGGATGCGCGCCGCCGCCTTGCGCATATCGTCAATGCGCCCCATCTTCATCAGCGTCATGCAGTACCAGTCGGTCGTGCAGATGCGGTATTCATCCGTAGGCGACAGGGCGTAGCAGGTTTCATAGGCTTTGAGCGCGCGCTCGTAGCTGCCCATCAGGTGGTAGCTCAGCCCCAGGTGATACCAGCAGTCCCAGTTCTTCGGGTCGATGCGCAGCCCCATCTCGAAATCCGCCGCAGCTTCCTGATACTGCCCCAAATTCACATACGCATGACCGCGATGACGGTACAGCAGGGACATGAACGGGTCATAGGTCAGCCCGATGGAGTACGCCTCCAGCGCCTCGCGGAAAAACATCTGTCCGCGCAGCGCCAGCCCCAGCGCCATGTACTTCTCAGCGTTCGTCGGGTCAGCAGCAACGGCCTCCCGCGCCGCCTTGATTTTGTCGTTTTCTTCCACCGTGTCACGCGCGGCGAAGATTTGGTTTTCCTTCAAGCCCTTCTTGCTCATAGGAACAATACCTCCTCAATCCAGATTGACGATGAACTGCACTTCCAGCTGATTTTCGTCGCCCGACGGCTTCGCCTGCACAACAACGCCCGCCGGAGGATTTTCCGGGTCAATGAACACCTTGCGTGCGCCGAGGTAGTCGTTCACCTGCTCGATATCGCGCACATAGCCGTATTCCATGAGGATGTTTTCCTTCTTGTAGCCGAACTGCTCGAACAGCTCCGCGTAGCGCTTCATGACCGCTTCGCTCTGCGTCGCCAGCGTCTTGAATTCCGGACGTGCGCTGTGACCCGTGAACCACGCGATGCCGTTGTACTCCACCACGCGGCTCATGCCCGGCACAACGTCGCGGCGGGTAATCTGCGGGTTTTCACCCGTTGCCACGAACAGCGCCAGCTCAATTTCCAGCTTCGGGCCGAAGGGCGTATTCTGGCGCGGCGGCGCTTCAACAATCACGCCCGCCGGAGGATTCTCCCCGAAATAGGCATTGAACGGCTCGGCGATTTCGCCGTAGTGCGCCATATTCTTGATGAAGCCGTTCGCCGCGATGACGTTTTCCTTCTTCAAACCGAACTTCTCGAACAGCTCGTCATAGCGGTTGAGTACGCCCGCCACCTGTTCGCCCAGCGTATCCACCTTGGGATACACATGCCCGGTGAAATACGCCATGCCATCGTATTCCACCATGCGGCAGCCGCGGGTAACATCATAGCGCTTAATCGGGAGGCTGTCATTCGTCGCGACGATGAAGCTCAGCTCCATCAGGATGTTATCCCCCACAGGCGAATGCTGAATCGGCAGCCCCGTGACCGTCACGCCCGCCGGAGGATTCTTCGGGTCAATCCACTGGAAGTAGACGTCGGCGAATTCGTCCTCATCATCGGCGTTCTTCATGAAGCACGTCGTATAGAGGATATTGCTCTTTTTCAGGCCAAATTGCTTGAACAGCTCGTCATAGCGCTTGAGGATGCCCTCTGCCTGCTCTTTGAGCGTCTGATACTGCGGCGCGGCATGACCGGTGAAGAATGCCAGATTCTTCGAGAAGGTCACACGCGAATAACCGCCCTTCGATACATCCAGATGCTGAATTCCCATGATTCTTCTACCTTCCTTCCATATTACAACAAGGAAACCGCAAGGGGCTTTGCCCCTTGACCCCAGCAGGGCGCTGCCCTGCACCTGCGAAGGGTCTTCGACCCTCTCGACACCCTTTTCGCGATTGAGCTGCACACACTCTCATGCTGTGTGCGCGTGTTTATTCGGGACACGTCCCTGCTTACACCTTGCAGCAGGCCACCCAGTGGTCATTGCCGACATTAACCAGTTTCGGCTTCTGCGCGGTGCATTCCTTGCAGCAGCCGTGGCAGCGCGTGTGGAAGCAGCAGCCTTTCGGCGGGTTGATGGGGCTCGGTACATCGCCTTCCAGCATGTCCTGCATCGCGGGGATGTCCGGGTCGGGAATCGGAATCGCCCCCAGCAGCGCCTTCGTGTACGGATGCAGCGGGTTGTCGAACAGTTCCTTCTTCGGCGCAATTTCGACGATGTTGCCCAGATACATCACAGCAATGCGGTCGCAGATGTGTTTGACGACGCTCAGGTTGTGCGAAATGAAGATGTACGTCAGCTGATATTTCCGCTGCAATTCGCGCATCAGATTCAGAATCTGCGCCTGAATCGACACGTCCAGCGCGCTGACCGGCTCGTCGCAGACAACCAGCTTCGGGTCGAGCGCCAATGCGCGCGCAACGCCGATGCGCTGCCGCTGACCGCCGGAAAACTCGTGCGGATAGCGCGTGTAGACCTCTTCGCGCAGACCGACGTCGTGCATGAGCTGAAGCACGCGGGCGCGGCGCTCCTCCTTGTTGCCCATGTGGTGGACAATCAGCGGCTCCTCGATGCAGCGCCCGACCGTGAAGCGCGGGTCAAGGGAGGAATACGGGTCTTGGTAGATAATCTGAATTTTCTGGGTCAAATCCATGTTCTGCTGGCGGTTCATCTTCGCGAACAGGTCATGCCCCTCGAAGGTGACGCTGCCCGCCGTAGGCTTGTTCAGCCGGACGACCGTACGCCCTGTTGTGGATTTGCCGCAGCCGCTTTCGCCGACCAGACCGAACGTCTCGTTCTCGTACACGTCGAACGTCACGCCGTCTACCGCCTTGACGTACGCGGGTTTGCCCTCCGCGTCGCGCTTCCCCTTGATGGGATAATAGATTTTCAGGTCCTTGATTTCCAGCAGCTTCTTCTTTTCGTTCTCGCTCATCCCTCAACGCCTCCTTCGTACAGGAAGCACCGCACTTTGCGCCCATCTTCGAGCGTCACCAATTCCGGCATTTCCTTCTTGCAGCGTGCGCCGCACTTTTCGCACCGCGGCGCGAACCGGCAGCCCTGCAGCTTCTCGCTGGGCGACGGCACCATGCCGGGAATGCTGGGCAGTTCCTCCATGTCGTCATCCGTCAGCTTCGGAATCGAGCGCAGCAGACCAGCCGTGTAGGGGTGCAGCGGATTCTTGTAGATGGAGCGCACATCGCTGTACTCCACCGCCTGTCCGCAGTACATGACCATGACGTGCTTGGCGATTTGCGCCACAATACCGAGGTCATGCGTGATAAGAATGATGGATGTGCCCATCTTCTCCTGCAATTGCTTCAGCAGGCGCATAATCTGTGCCTGAATCGTCACATCCAGTGCGGTCGTTGGTTCGTCCGCAATCAGGATTTTCGGGTTGCACGCCAGCGCCATGGCAATCATAACGCGCTGGCGCATACCGCCGGAGAGCTGGTTTGGATAATCGTTGATGACGTGTTCCGGCTCCGGGATGCCGACGAGCCGCAGCATTTCGATGGACTTTTTGAGCATTTCCGCCTTGCCCATCTGCTGATGGAAGCGGAACGATTCGCCAATCTGCTGTCCGACGGTAAAGACGGGGTTCAGGCTGGTCATTGGCTCTTGGAAAATCATCGAGATGTCATTGCCGCGGATGCTGCGCATTTCGCGCTCCGACTTTTTCACCAAGTCCTGACCGTGATAGATGATTTCGCCGTCGATAATTTTGCCGGGCGGCGAGGGAATCAGGCGCAGGATGGACAGCGAGGTCACAGACTTGCCGCAGCCGCTTTCGCCGACGATAGCAAACGTTTCGCCCGGCTCCACCTCGAAATCCAGTCCGTCCACTGCGGGGACGACGCCCTCTTCGGTATAATAGTAGGTTTTCAAACCTTTGACCTGCAATACGGGTTCCGACATCAGGATGACCTCCTCATCATACTATTTCTAAATGAGAATGAGCAAAGATGCGCCGCGAATTTTTCATTCTGGCTAACGCGATTGGAACGCAGCGTAGCAGCGCTACGCTAAGTGGAATGAGCGGACGCCAGAATGGAAAAGGCGCAAGCAGCTGGCGCAGGCGAATTTAGAAATAGTATTAGTTATTCTTGAGTTTCGGGTCAAGCGCGTCGCGCAGACCATCGCCCACCAGCGAGAAGCTCATGACCACCAGCGTAATGGCAATACCGGGGACAAGCACGCCCGTGGGGTAAGTGCGGATGACTTCGCGCATTTGCGACAGCATTGCGCCCCATTCGGCTTCCGGCGGCGTCACGCCCAAGCCGAGGAACGACAGGGACGAAGCCGTCAGAATCGCCGTGCCAAGGCTCAGCGTCACATTGACGATAATCTGGGACATGGAGTTCGGGATGACGTGGGTGAAGATGATGCGCAGATTGCTTTCGCCCATCGTCTTGCACGCCTCGACATATTCCGAGCTTTTCAGGCTCAGCACGACACTTCGCACCATGCGTGTCAAGCCCGGTATGGTAAATATCGTAATGGCAATGACGGTGTTGACCGAACCCGGTCCCAGCACCGCGACGATGGTGATGGCAAGCAGCAGGCCGGGGAAGGCGAGCAGAATGTCAATGAACCGGCTGATAATCGCATCGACCCATCCGCCGAAATAGCCTGCGCTCACGCCGAGGAGCACACCAATCAGCGCGCCGGACAGCACGCCCGCGAAGCTGATGGCCAGCGACACACGCGCACCGTAAATCATACGCGCCAGCGTATCGCGGCCCAGATTGTCCGTGCCGAGCGGATGTTGCACCGTCATCGGGCCATACTTCTTCATGACGCTCTGTTTGAGCGGGTCAACCTGCCACACCAGCGGGCCGAGAATCGCAATCAGCACGAACAGGATGAGGACAGCGGCGGCGACCACGGAGACCTTTCTGCGCATGAACCGGCGCAGCACAGGATGCTTGTTCTTCATATCTGCCGTGTTCCTCCTTAATCGTACTTCACGCGCGGATCAACCGCCGCATACAGCAGGTCAACCAGCGTATTGACCAGCACAAACGTCACCGCCAGCACCAGCACAGCCCCCTGAATCGCGGGATAATCGCGGTTGCTGACCGAATCGACGACGAAACGCCCGATGCCGGGAATCGAGAACACCGTTTCCACCAGCGTTGCGCCGGCGAGCAGTCCGCCAAAGCGCAGACCAATCGTCGTCAGCACGGGAATCAGCGCGTTCTTAAACGCATGACGATAGGTAATCACGCGCTCCGGCACGCCGCGGGAACGAGACGTGCGGATATAATCCTGATGGATAACGTCCAGCATCGCGCTGCGCGTGGTGCGCGCAATGCTGCCGATTGCTTGCAAGCCAAGGGTGGCAATCGGGAGAACAGCTCCTTGCCATGTATCCATGCCGATACTTGGCAGCCACCTTAAATTCAAACAGAATATAAGCATCAATATGAGCGCGAGGAAGAACGACGGCGTCGAAACCGTCAGGAGCGACAAAACCATGATGAGGTTATCCGCGAATTTATTGCGGTGGATGGCCGCAATGATGCCCAGCAGCACGCCCACAGCAGCGCCGAACAACGTGCCGCCGACAGCGAGCGTCAGCGTCTTGGGGAAGCGCTTCGCCAGTTCATCCACGACGGGCTTGCCAGAGAAAATCGACGTGCCCAAATCGCCGTGCAGCGCATTGCCCACGAAGCGGAAATACTGGATATACAGCGGGTCGTTCAGACCCAGACGTTCACGTTCATATTCCTTGGTGTCCTTCGGAATATCCATGCCCAGCATCATGTCCACCGGGTCGCCCGGAATCAGCCGCACCATCATGAACACAATCAGCGACAAAATGAACAACATGGGTATCACTTGCAGAATCCGCTTAACAATGTATTTCCCCACGGGACATCCCCCCCTGTTACTATACTACATAAAACCCTGATTTCTACTGTTTGGATGGATGATACCTTTTTGCTTGATTTCGCTTACTGTACAGGCAGCGGCGGAAGGTCTCTCACCCTCCGCCGTGCCTGCTTCAATACCTGTTGGGATTACTCGCGGCAGCGCACGTGAGCCAGATCCATGGTGTTGGAGGGGTTCACAGCAAAGCCCTCAATCTTGTCGGACAGCGCGTACACATTCTTGCGCAGGTTCATGTAAGCGCCGAAGGGATCTTCATACAGGGTAATCTGCGCGATGCGCGCGTAGATGGCGTTGCGCTCAGTTTCGTCCATGGTCACAGCGCCCTTTTCCAGCAGCTCGTCCACTTCCGCATTGTTATAGAAGCCGTAGTTGTTGACGTTGGTGTCGTCGGAGTGCAGGATGCGCTTGAGCAGCGTGTCCGCGTCGGAGTCGCCGCCGGAGCCCATGATGAACATATCCCAGCCGAACTTCTCGTTGAATTCATCAGGCGTGAAGCTCGCCCACGCGGAGGTGAACACCGCGCGCTCGACGACTTCCAGCTTGGCATTGATGCCGATTTCCTTGAGTTCTTCCGCGATGATTTCTGCCATTTCCACAGCGCGGTTGTACATTGCGCTGGTCATGATGGTCATATCAAAGCCGTCCGGATAACCGGCTTCCGCCAGCAGCTGCTTCGCCTTTTCCGGGTCGTAGGGCACAACGCCGACAGAGGAGTAACCCGCCACAGAGGGCGCCATGATGCTGTCAATCGGGGTTTCGCCCAAGCCACTGTAGAGGTATTCGCAGATGGCGTTGCGGTCGATGGCGTAGCAGATGGCCTGACGGACAGCCGGGATGCTCATCGGCGCATGGTCGGAAGCGCAGTTGAACTGGAACAGGTGGCAGCCGTTGCCATCGGTCTTGCTGACGGTCACACCGTCCAGCGCGTCCAGGCGAACCGCGTCATCCGGGGAAACACCGTCGCCGATGTCCGCCTGAGCAGTTTCGACAGCAATCGCGCGGCTGGTCTGTTCGGGAACAATCTTCATGACGATTTCATGGGTGAGGGGTGCGCCTTCGTAGTAGTTCTCAAAGGCTTCAAACTTCAAGACCTCGCCCTTGTCCCACTGGGTGCACTTGAAGGGGCCCGTGCCGTCAACGCTCTCCGCGGTCTTGCCGAGGTCAGCGCCATACTTTTCGATGTATTCAGGATTCAGCACGAATGCCCAATGCTTCGCAATCGCCTGCAGGAAGAACGCCTTGGGCTCCTTCAGGGTGATGACGAAGGTGTAGTCATCCGTCGCAACCGCCGTATCAATGAAGGAAGAAGCGTTCGAGGTGTAGCGCTGCGGATTTTCGGTATTCAGCAGGCGGTCAAACGTCGCCTCGAAGTCGTGGGCGGTGCAGTGACGGCCAGAGTGGAAGTACACGTCCTGACGCAGATGGAACGTCCACGTCATCTTGTCCTCGGACGCTTCATAGCTTTCCGCCATCTTGCAAACGACGTTGCCATCGTTGTCGTAGCCCAGCAGACCGTTATAGTACTGCGGCATAACCTTGCTGTTGGAAACATTGTTCTGCGGATCGAGAATATCCTGATCGTTGCCAATGACCCAGGTGATGGAGTCCTTGTAGCCATCTTCCGCGGACGCGGCGGTCGCAAAGACCATCGTGAACGCCATGGCGAGCGCGAGCAGGGCAGTAAGCAGCTTCTTCATGTTGAGTTCCTTCCCTTCTACTATTCTACTTGGAAGCACTGCTTCTTGAAAGCAGCGTTTCCATTTATATTCAACCTGCGTTTTGCAGGCGGAATATCATGCCTTTGCGGGAACAGTGTAGCTGACGCCCATCGCGTCCAAATCCTGCATGGACTGCTTGACAGCGAACAGCGCGCGGTTATCTGGCGATTCCGCCAATTCTTTCAGCAGCGGGATTGCTTCCGCATTGCGCCCCTGATAGTGCAGGTAATTCGCCAGACCGTAGGTGAGCATCAGGTGGTAAATGCGCGGGCGTTCGGGATTCTTGCAATTCTTCTCGCATTCCTCCACGAAGTTTTCCGGCTTCAGCACACCCTTATAGAGCAGTACGCGGCAGAGGTAGTCGCCATCCTCGGTGGGCATATCGGGCGTAATGTCCTCCAGTGCCTTCGCGGCTTCCTCCGGCTGACCCAGCTTCATACAGATCATCCAGTACCAGTCCGTCGTTGCGGGCAGCGCGTTCACGCCGTACTTCTTCATCAGCGTCTTGCTGTTTGCATGAGCGACTTTCGCCTCTTCATACATGCCGCCGAGGTAGCACGCCACGCCCAGATAGTACCAGCATTCCCAGTCTTCCGGGTTTTCCAGCGCCGCCAGTTTCAGGTCGGACGCCGACTGCGTGTATTCCTCGCGCCCAATCAGCTTGCGGCCGCGCCAGAAACGCATCAGGCTGTCAAAGGGGGCATACACCAGTCCCTTGGAGAAGCACTCCACCGCTTCGTTGGTCTTTCCCGCGTCCAGCAGTTCCAGCCCCTTCTTCTTCAGCAGGTTCGGGTTGCATTCCTCATTCCGGAGAATTTCGCTCGTCATGGCTTTCGACCATCCTTCCTTTTCTTGCAGGAGACTCTGCATAAAAAAACACGAAAAGTACAAAGTCCCCTGATACGGAAAATGGAACGACGAATCCGTCGTTCCACTTTGAACGTAGTGCTATTCTACACGATTTCTTTTTGCTTGTCAAATGCATTTTTCGGACTTTTCGGCCGTTTTCGTGCATAAAACGTCATAGTTTTTGCATCTTTATCGGACAGTTTTTGCAGTTCCACTATTCTTGCAGGGTCTGCAATGTCCCGAATCACCGTACTAAAGCGATGTATTCTGTATACAGTCGAAAGTTCTGAAATCAGTCATTTTTTGCAGCACAGCTTGACAATTCTTGAGGTTTTGGCTATACTTTTTCCAACCTCAAATTCCACCTCGTCAGCAGGGAGAAAGTGAGGGCGGTATTTTTCAAGGATTGCAGTCAGGAGGTGTTTGGTAATGCCCGATAAGGAATGGCTCTACCCCAATCTGCGCGAGAACGGCTACACATACAGTGTGCTGGAGAATCTGCACTACATTCCGCATGTTCATGGCGGTCTCGAATGCGTCTATGTGCTGGACGGCGAACTTTGCGCCACCATCGACGAAAAGAACTACACGCTGAAGAAAGGCGACATCTCCCTGATTTTCCCGCAAGTGCGCCACAGCTATCGAACGCCCAATCACAGCAACATCTTCTGCTTCGCCTTGCTCCACGATACCATGCCCGACGATCTGCGTTCGCTCTTCGTCGATGGCTATGCACTCCCCAACCCGATTTACCGTGCAGGGAGTTATTCGCCACTCATCCCCGAAATGATTGACCACATGCTGATGCCGGAAGAGCGCAAAGCGAACCGGCTGGTGCATACCGGGCGGCTGCTGATGCTGCTCGGCCTGCTGTTCGACGCGCGCGCGCCCATCTCCGCGCAGAAACTTGCCATGTCCGCCGAAGAAGAAGTGATGCAGTACCTGCACGAGAATTTCCACGACCCCATCACGCTCACGCAGGCAGCGGAGCATCTGGGGTTGTCGCAATTCCAGCTTTCCCGCATTTGCAACCACCAAATTGGCATGGGCTTCAACGCCTACCTGAAAAGCCTGCGCGTAACCGCCGCCATGCGCCGATTGGCATTCACAAACAAGGGAATGCAGGAGATTGCCCTCGGCTGCGGCTTTGAGAGCGTCCGCACGTTCAACCGCGCATTCAGCGAGGAAACGGGCATATCGCCCAGCGAATACCGCCGCGCTCATCAGCAATGCACGGCGCTGAATCTCGACGTGAACCCCGCGCCCGCGAAAAAATCCGAATAAACAGACGAATCCCCCATGCAGCCGTTTTTTGCACTGCATGGGGGATTGTTCTACTGCCGATTATTTATTCTCCGCTGGTTCGTCATCATAGTGAACTGCGCCCTCGACGTACACATGCGCATACCCGCTGGCGTTTTCTCCGCTGATGGTCACGGTGTACTTGCCCGGCGTCTTCGGCACGATGCTGAAGCTGCTCGTCGGCAGCCGCTTGCCGGTGTAAATCGGCTCACCGTCCTCCGGGGTGATGGTCACGTCGATGCGCCCGCCGTCACACTGGATGTCCGCCATGATTTCCTTGCCTTCCGGCACAATCAGCGTGGACGTGTAGGTAGTATTCAGCGCTGTAAAATCAAGGTTGAATACCACATCGGACGTTGCGATGACCCCATCGAAGGGCGCTTGCGGCTGCTGGGCACAGCCAGTCAGCAGCAGTGCCAGCACCAGCAGAACGAGCAGCTTGCAGAAAGTCATTCCTTTGTGACGCATGATGATTCCTCCTTGTTATATCATTGGAAAGCCAGCTGTTCGGTCGCGCCCATTTGGCGCGGCAATGTGCAAGGGGTGGGGAAAGCAAGTTGGGGGCGCTCCTGCGGGAGCGCAAAGTTACCGGCAGGGACGCTTCGCTGCCTGCGCCCTTGTTGACTTTTCCTTTGGAATGGTCGCCCGTGGAACAGTTGGGGCGTTGCCCCAAACCCCACAAGGGAGCTCCGCCCCTTGACCCCGCAAGGGACATTGTCCCTTGACCCTTTTTGGGCTGCCCAGCTTGGTCGCATTACCCAGACAGGTTTTTTAACCTGCTTTTTTCTCCTTCCGACCCTCTTTATGGGTCATACGGATGATACCCACTACCGCCGCGAACAGCACGCCCGCGACAGGCCAGACAATCCACGTCCGATCCCATGCCATCGTGATAAAGCTCCACGCCAGATACGCCGCCGTCACCAAGCACCAGTAAATCGGCACAATCGGCGAACGTACCGCGCGCTTGCCTTCCCGCGTGTAGTCGCCTTCTTCCAGCAGGCGCTGGAACGACCCCTGCACCATTCCGACGCGGACAAACAGGTACACTGCCACGGCGACCATCGCCAGCAGCAGCGACACGCACGGCAGCATGATGCGCTCCGGGGCTGCGACGCTGTCCGCTGCCAGCGTGCCGAGCAGCACAGGTATCGCCGACAGAATGCACAGCACAACGCCGACGATGATGCCGCGCGTGCAGGTTTCGCGGTACGCCGCCTGCTTCTCCTTCACCATGCCCGACACGCCGTAAGCCGTCTCAATGTCCTCCTGCTCCAAATATTCGTATTCCTTGCTTTCCATGCCCTGCCGCAGGAAGATGACAACCGCTGCCACAACCAGCAGCAGCAGAATCACCACGCCGATGATGCTGCCCACGCCCGCCGCAGGTCCTTCGCCCGTGCGGGAGAGAATCATCAGCAGCGGAATCGGTGAAAGCACGCACAGACTGACCGCCAAGGCGCGTGTGGGCGCCTGCTTCCGGCAGAGGGCGAGGAAGGCGCTCGCTTCTTCCATGCTGACGCGGCGAACACTGCTTTCCGACGCGCCGTCTTCCACCGCCGCAGGGGTCGGCGCTTCGTTCTCGTCGCGCAGGAGGTAATCCGTCGTCACCGAGAAGAGGTCTGCCATTGCCAGCACGCGCCCCAAATCGGGAATCGCCTGTGCGCTTTCCCACTTGCTGACCGCCTGACGCGACACGCCGAGCTTCTCCGCCAGCTCTTCCTGACTCCATCCATTCTTCTTCCGCAGGTCGATGATTTTGTCTGCTAAAATCATGGTTGTTTCTCCTTTCCGTTCCCTCTTGGGATGGCTTTATCCTATCAATTTTCCCGGTTGCGAACCACCAAGCGGCGCTGGAAATCTGTCAACCCGCGGTTGCATTTCCGTAGTCGGTCATTTTCGTGCCCATTTTCGCCATTCCGTTCTCGATTTTCCTGTGCTATCATCGAGGATGAGGTGAATCCCATGACCCATGAACAAAACGAACGTTTGCTGACGCTGCTCAGCGAATATCTCTGCTTTCAGCCGGATGCCATCGCCCCGGCGGATGTTGCCGCGTTCTCTGCGGACGCGCACCTGCCGCAGGAGGAGGCGTATCGGATGCTGCTGAGCGCGAAATTAGGGCTTGACCCCGACCGTGCGGAGGATTGGCTGCTCATTCGCGACGCGCTGCCGAAAATCATCCGCCACTGCGACCCCGCCGATTACGCGCAGGACGAATATCTCCGCCGCATTGCCCCCGTCAGCGGGCAGCACGGTCACGCGACGCTGACGCAGGACGTGATTCTGCCGATGGAGCTGTTCGTCCGGGATGATTTTCTGCCGCTGGATGACGGAACGTGTCTCCCTCAATTAGGATGGTTCGACACATCCTTCCGTTTTCCTGCCGTAAAGGAAAATAACCTCGTTTGGATGACCGTCACGCCCAACGAAATCAACACCATTCAGCCCTGCGTCCGCCAGTCGCACGGCAAGGTGCTCACGTTCGGTTTAGGGCTGGGCTACTACGCCTTCCACTGTCTTTTGAAGCCGGATGTGCGCCGCGTGACCGTCGTCGAGCGTGACCCGGACATCATTTCGCTGTTCCGCGCGCTGCTCCTGCCGCACTTTCCGCGCCCGGATGCGCTGGAAATCATTCAGGCGGATGCGTTCGACTTCGCGCCGAAGCACCTGCCGGCGTACGACGTTGTGTTCACCGACCTCTGGCACGATGTGGCGGATGGACTGCCGCTCTATCAGCAGATGAAAGCGCTGGAAGTCCCCGGCGTGAAGTACCTGTACTGGATTGAACAGACGCTGCGCTGCTATCTGCGCTGATTATGGCTGGCTTCTCCGCCTGCGCGTCCGGCAGCGGATGGTGAGGGTCATGCCGCCGTCCTCCTGCGCCTCATTGAGCTGCACGGGCAATCCAGCTTCGTTCATTTGTGCGACAACCTCCCGCAGCGCATTCAGGTATGGACGGGCATCCCGTACCGCACTGACGACTTTTCCTGAATGCTTCGCCCCCGGCAGCCGCCGATTCGCCGCTTCCACAAACAGCTCCACTTCGCGAATGTCCAACCGCTCTTTTGCCGTGCGCAGCGCAATCCGCTGGCGGCTTTCCGCGTCCACCACGCGGGTCAGCGCTTCCGCGACGCGCTCCGGCAGTTGCTCTTGCCGCAGGATGTCCCGCGTCCTGTCATCCAGCGTGGCGATTCGCTGCAGGGACAGTACATGCGCGGCGCTGTCGCCCGTTTGCTGGGCAATGGCAGCGCGCGGCACGCCAAAATCAGCAGTCAGGCGATTCGCCGCTTCCGCCCGGTCGAGGTATCCCATCGGGCGGACGCGCAGGGCAGCGAAGATTTCGCCCGCGCTGGTCATGTCCGATACGTCCTTGGGCTGCACCCGCGCCGGAATCTCCCGCCACCCCAGCATCCGGCACGCCATCAGCCGCCGATTGCCCTCCACGATGATATATCCCTGCGCCGCCGCGCGCACCAGAATCGGCTCGCGCAGCCCTTCGCGCGCCATTGACGCGGCAAGTGTCTCCAGCGGCATATGCGAAAGCGGCTTCTGCTGTACGCTCGGTCTGAGCGCAATCTGTTCTGTCGGGAGCAGCGCGATTTCCGTCTGCGCCCACTGTGCCTGATCCATACTGGGTTTCCACCCCTTTCCCGCTGCAATGTTCGTTGATTGGTATTGTGGTTCGTGGGATGCTATTCCACATAGCAAAGTATGTTTTTCGCCTCCGCAGAGGCGAAATCCCCTGCGAAACAGCACAAAACCGTCAGAAAAACAGCATTCACTGAATACAAAAACAGTATAAAGCAAAGACCCTTTGCGAAGCAAGCAGAATCGTTCGACACGATTTTGCGCCCGCAGAGGGTCTTTTTGTCATCGGATAGATGCGCCTGTCACGCCTTGTCGGTTTGACCGAGCGGCGACTTACCCGGCGTGCCGGCTTTTCGCGGATACTGTCGTGCGGTTTTTGTCTGCTTGGCAATCGGCAGAAGCAGATGCTGCCATTCCTGCCCCGGAATGGCAACTGGAATCGGTTCTGCCAGCTTTCCGCCCAGCAGAAACGCCGCCTTCTTCCCCGCGCCGAGTTCATCCTGCACAGCAGGGCCCTTCCAGCAGACGGCTTTCCCGCCCACCTTCACATACGGCAGCAGATATTCCGCCAGCACCGGCAGCGGCGCAACCGCCCGCGCGACCGCCACGTCGTAGCACTCGCGGTATTCCTTCCTGCGCGCGCCGTCCTCCGCGCGGGCGTGAACGAGCGTCACATTCTGCACATCCAGCGCATCCAGCACCGCTTGCAGAAAGTTCAGGCGCTTCTGCTGCGCGTCCATGAGCGTCACGCGCAAATCCGCCCTTGCCAGCGCCAGCGGCAGCCCCGGAAATCCCGCGCCCGTGCCGACGTCAATCAGCGACGCGCCCTGCGGAATCAGCTCCGGAATCGTCAGCGCCATCAAGCTGTCAACATAGTGGCGGTCAATCATGTCCGCCTCTTCCGTCACAGCGGTCAAATCCATCTTTGCATTCCATTCCAGCAGCAGTTCGTGGTATTTCAGCAGCTTTCCCGGCAGATCGGGCGAGAAGGGAATCCCGCATTCCGTCAGGCGCTGTTCCAGCATTTCTTCCGTCATTTCCTTCACTCCAGCGGCAGGTGAGTATACTTCACCGCCCAGTATTTGCACCACGCCAGCGCCTCCCGACAGTGGTTTTTAAGCCAGAAGCGCAAGCCCAACTTCGTCGGCGCGCCGATGCCGTAGGCGGTCAGCCCGTTGTCCTCGGCAATCGCGATTGCGCGCGGCAGGTGATAATCACTCGTGATGATCATCACCTTGGTGACGTTGCGCCCTTCGAGCAGCCGCATGGCGTTTTTGATATTTGAATGCGTGCTGGCGGATGTGGTGTCCATAAGAATCATATCCTCATCCACGCCCAGCCCAATCAGCACATCGCGCATGACGACAGCTTCCGGCGCGGGTTCATTGCCGCCCTGCCCGCCACAGACAACAACCGGCACTTTCTTCTGGCGGTACGTTTCCGCCGCCTTTTCGAGCCGCCACTGCAATTGCAGCGACGGCGTACCGTCGGGTTTGACCTGCGCGCCCAGCACGAGCATGGCTTCGTAGTCCTTGCCCGGCGCGGCGACGTGCGTTTCCTTCCAGCAGACCATCAGCACGATGCTGACGTAGGCAATTGCGCCCAGCAGAATCAGCACCAGCAGGATTTTCAGCAGTCGTTTTACTCCTCTTGCCATAGCATTCCTTTCCACCAGAGGCGCTGCCTCTGGACTCCGGCAGGGGCATTGCCCCTGCACCCATTCGCGCAATTGGGTTGAGCACTCTTTCATACTATTTTCGCGTGTTGATGCAGGGATTTCGCGCCTGCGGGCGCGACCAAAGGGCAATGAAAACAGACGAAGTCTGCGCTCGCCCTTTGGAAACCTTCGGGGTGCACACCCATGTTTCTTGAGTGGTATCAGAAGGTCTTTTATACTATTTCCAGATAAGAATGCGCCAAGATGCGCCGCGAGTTTTTCATTCTGGCTAACGTGAATGAAACGCAGCGTAGCAGCGCTACGCTAAGTGGAATGAGCGGACGCCAGAAGGGAAAAGGCGCAAGCAGATGGCGCAGGTGAATCTGGAAATAGTATTAGTTAGTGCACGGGCGCTTTGGTATCACGCTTCCACTCCCTATAACGAATTAACCTTCCTTTTTCATCCCGGAATATTGGCACAATTCCTCAAATTGCGGCACAATCTGGTCGCCCAAGCGCCGCACCTCGCCCATCACCCGGGTGCGCCCGGCTTGCGTCAAGTACCAATCGTCCTGATTCACGCCTTCCTCCCGCGCGGGGCAGACCAGAAAGCGCGTTTCCGGCATGGCCGTCTGATAATACAGCAGCGCCCGCCGCGCATGAAACGGGCGGCAGCAGAGAATCGCCGTGCGCGCGGAAATTCCCTGCGCTTTCAGCACGGCCGCAGATTTGCGCGCGTTATCCCATGTAAACGTTGCTTCGTCCTCGCGCAGAATCGCGCTGTCCGGGACGCCGTGCTTAATCAGCACATCACGCAAAAACGCCCACTCCGTCGGATAATCATCCGGATACGCAGCACGGTCTTCCGGCATCACGCCGATGAACTTGTCCACCGCCGCGCCGTGCCGCCCCGACGGCAGCACATACGGCGCATAGCCCGCGCGGTACAATTCCGCCGCGCGAATCGCGTTTGCCGGATGGCGCGAACCGGGAATCAGGATAACATCGACCTTCTCCGGCGCGTCCGACACGAACACGAAGTCCGTCACCGCCCGGATGAACGGGAACGCGCCCGTCTGCTTATTTTCCATACTGCTTCCACGCGGCGATAGCCTCCGCGCGCTCCGTGTCCGTCATCGGCGTGAACGTCTGCACATAAATCGCCCGAAGCTGCGCCGTTGTCAGCGCCTCCGGATGATTGCCGAGCCGCTCCGGGTTCACCGATGCCGCCAGCATATCCAGCGTTGCGTCATCCGGCATCGGGATTTTGTCCAGTTCCAGCACCACCAGCAGCCCTTTGAGCAGCACCGCGCCATCCATCGGCTTTTCGCCGCCGAGAATGTGCGCCAATTCCGTCAGCATCGGCTGATATTCCGCCTGCGCCGCCAGATGCGCCCACAGGTGCGGCAGCGTCAGCATACACGCATGGCCATGCGCCGCGCCGAGCTTCTTCGTGATTTGGTAGCTCATCGCGTGCGCCGCCGTCGTCCGCGTCGCCAGAATCGCCGCGCCGGATTCATACGCCGCGTGCAGCATCTCGTCCTGCGCCTTGCGGTCGCCCTGCAAATACGCCGTCAGGTTGTCCAGCACGCCGCGAATCGCGCGCTCCGCGTGAATCCGGCTGCCCGGCGTCGCCTTCTTCGCCCACCACGATTCAATCCCCTGCGCCAGCGCATCCATCGCGCAGGACTTCCGGTGATACTCCGGCAGCGTGTCCAGCAGCGACCCGTCCAGCAGTACCCCGTCCGGCAGCAGCGCCGGATGATCCACCGACAGCTTCTGCCCGTTCTCATACAGCACCGCGACCGCCGTCGTTTCCGCGCCCGTGCCGGCCGTTCCCGGAATCGCCAGATGCGGCACGTTTCCCTCTGGCGGCAGCTGATTCGCCCGCACATGGGCAATATCGGTCATCAGCAGTGCCTTGATGCCCTTGGCGGTATCCATCGCCGACCCGCCGCCAACGGAAATCAGCCCGTCACAGTCCTTTTCCTGATACAGCGCCGCCCCCGCGACACAATCCTGCAAATCCGGATTGGGATGAAACGCATCGAACACGGGCAGACGCATTCCGGTTCGTGCGAAAAAGACGTTTTTGGTTCTTTCGCCCGCGACGAGAAGGGGCTTGGTGATGCCCATTTCGCGCAGGAGCAAGGATACGTTGGCGCCGCAGAGTGAACCGCGGCCTTCCTTCAGCCAGCTTGGCATGATTGATTCTCCACCTTTCCACGCTCTATTGTAGCAAATTCGGACATTTTGCGCAAGGGGGAGAAAATCAATTAGGAATGAGCAATGAGAGCTGCACGCGGAAGAAGTAGGAAAGAGAAGTCAACTCAATCGCGCGAAAGGGGTCAAGGGGGGGACTTCGTCCCTTTTCGTCTGCCCCTTGCAGGGTCAAGGGACAGCGTCCCTTGTGGGGTTTGGGGCAACGCCCCAACTGTTCCTCGTCAAATCAATTCAAAGGGAACAGCCAACAAAGGGCGCAGGCAGCGAAGCGTCCCTGCCAGTAACTTTGCGCTCCCTCAGGAGCGCCCCCCAACTCGCTCTACCCACTGCTCGCACATTGTCGCGCCCATTGGCGCGACCGACCACCTGCCCCTCCAATCCGACCACCTATTGAATTTCGCTTGCCGAAATCCGCTTCCTGCGCTATGATATCCTCATCAGAAAGGAAGTGACCCCGCATGGATGAGCCCAAATCGGACGCCCTTCGCGACATGGACGTTGAAATCCGCTTGGATGCCACCCGCCGGAAGCCCCGCTTCATCATCGAAACCGCCGAAATGACCCCGGCATTGACCCGTCTGATTCAGCAGCTGACCGCGCGCGCCGCCGTCCCCATCATCGGCTACCAGCAGGACAAGGCGTTCCCGCTCCAGCAGGATTCCCTCGTCCGTGTCTGGGCGGCGAACGGGCATGTCTACGCCGCGACGGAAACAGGCGAGTTTCTCCTCCGCCAGCGGCTCTGGGAACTCGAAGAACGCCTCGATTCGCACCACTTCATCCGTATCAGCAACAGCGAAATCATCAACCTCCGCCGCGTGATCGCCTTTGACCTCTCACTAACCGGCACCATTTGCGTCAGCCTGCAGGGCGGACAAATCAGCTACGTCTCCCGGCGCTATGTTCGCACGATTCGGCAGGCGCTCGGATTGTAAGAAAGGAGTATCCCCATGAAAAAGCAAGTTTTTCTGCGTTCCCTGCTCGGTGCATTCGTCGGCTGCTTCATCGGCGTCGTCATTATCATCTGCATTTCGCTCGCCATCGGCGGCGGGGACATGCACGTCGCCACCCCCGCACTGCTGGCGCAGGTCGGCAGCGAAGTCGGCGCATTCAGCCTGCAAATGGCAGCCGCCATGCTCATTGGCGCTATTTGGTCGGGCGCATCCGTCATTTGGGAAGTGGAGCGTTGGAGCCTGCTCCGGCAGACGCTGACGCACTTTCTCCTATGCAGCGTCGTCTGCCTGCCGATTGCGTGGGCAATGGGCTGGATGGCAGATCAGCCCGGCTGGTATCTCTTCGGCTTCGTCGCGATGTACACCGGCATTTGGCTGATTAACTACCTGCAAATCCGGCGGCGCGTGCGGGAAATCAATGAGCGGCTGAAGCAGGTGTAAGACAGGTTCTTCGTTATCCCCAGTCAATGCACAGCCTGTTCACAAACTTATCCCCAAGGTTATCCCCGTTCTGTGGATAACTGTAATACTATTTCCGGATGAAAATGAGCCAAGATGCGCCGTGAATTTTTCGTTCTGGCTAACGCGAATGAAACGCAGCGTAGCAGCGCTACGCTAAGTGGAATGAGCGGACGCCAGAGCGGAAAAGGCGCAAGCAGATGGCTCAGGTGAATCCGGAAAGAGTATAACCCCTGCGGCAATCGGAAGCACTTCCGCCGCAGGGGATTCTCCTTATTATCCAAACACTCTGACGCGAATCACGCCCGCAATCGAGGAAATGACGTTCAGCGCCATCTTCGACGGGCGGTCGGACAGCTCCATCACCGTCACCGCAACGTCCTTGCGGGACTTGTTGACGAGGTTGTCGATGTTGATCTGCTCCGCCGAAACGCAGGTTGTAATCGTCGCGACCATATTCGGGACGTTCTCGTGGATGACCAGCACGCGGACGCCTTCGGGCGCGCCCAGCGGCACATCCGGCAGGTTGACGCTGTTGCGAATCGAGCCGACTTCGAGATAGTCGCGCAGCTCCGCCGCCGCCATCCGAGCGCAGTTGTCCTCGCTTTCAGGGGTCGATGCGCCCAGATGCGGAATGCACGTCACCTTCTCCACGCCGAGCAGCTCCTCGCACGGGAAGTCGGTCACATAGCCGCCGAGCTGCCCGGACGCCAGCGCCGCCTTCACGTCCGCGGTATTCGCCAGTTCGCCGCGGGAGAAGTTCAGCAGAATCGCGCCTTTCTTCATCTTCGCAATTGTCGCCGCGTTGATGCTGCCGCGCGTTTTATCATTCAGCGGGACGTGGAAGGTGATGTAATCCGCCTGTGCGAATACGTCCTCATTCGTCGCAGCGCGGCGGACGCTGCTGCTCAATGCCCATGCGCTTTCAACAGAAATAAACGGGTCGCAGCCGACGACCTTCATGCCGAATCCAGCGCTGGCGGCGTTCGCGACGAGCCGCCCAATCGCGCCCAGACCAATCACGCCGAGCGTCTTTCCGCGCAGCTCCGGCCCGACAAACTGTCCCTTGCCCTTCTCAACGAGCTTCGGCACGTTCTCCTGTCCTTTGAGCGTATCCGCCCACCGGATGCCCGCGGCAACGTTGCGGCTGCCCAGCACGAGCGCGCCCAGCACGAGTTCCGCCACGGCATTGGCGTTCGCGCCGGGGGTATTGAACACGGCGATGCCCTGCTTGGTGCACTTATCCAGCGGGATATTATTGACGCCCGCCCCGGCACGCGCGATGCCCAGCAGTTCCGGGTTCAGCGGTGCATCGTGCATGACCGCCGAGCGCACGAGAATGCCCTCTGGCACAGGTTCTTCCGGGCTGATGACGTACTGTTCCGCGGACAATTCCTCGTGGATGACATCGGAAATCGCATTCAGCGTCTTGATTTTGAACATGATTTTTCTCCTCACAATAATGATGGCGGATGCACCTTCGCAGAAGTAAAATTTTCCGTCCTGGGCAAGTTCAGCTGCGGATAAACCCCATCGTTGATTTTTCTAATTGGCATACTTCCAGAGGGCTTTCCGATCGCCCTCTGGACTCCTTCGGCTGACCCCTTCCATGCGGCTAAATTTCATTGGAAGTTTTTGATTGCTTTGCCCGCGTGTTTATCCTCTTTTTTCCCTACCTTAAGCGTTTGCCCTCTCAAATTCCTTCATGAACCCCACCAATTTCTTGACCCCTTCCATGGGCATAGCGTTATAAATCGACGCTCTCATACCGCCCACCGTCCGATGGCCCTTCAAATTCACCAATCCCTGCGCCGCCGCCGCCTTCACAAACGCCGCGTCCTTCTCCGCGTCGCCCGTCACGAACGTCACGTTCATCAAGCTGCGATACTTCTTCTGCGCCGTCGCCTTGAACAGCTTGCTGTTATCAAGGAAGTCATACAGCAGCTTTGCCTTCTCCTGATTCACCTGATAAATCGCCTCCACGCCGCCGCTGGACAGCAGCCAGTCGAACGTCAGCCCGGCGAGATAGATGCCCCAAGTGTTCGGCGTGTTGTACATGCTGCCCTTGTCGGCTTCGACCTTCCAGTCCATCAGCTTCGGGCAGATGGGCTTCGCGTGGCCGAGCAAGTCCTTGCGCACAATCACGACGCACAGGCCGGACGGGCCGATGTTCTTCTGCGCCCCGGCGTAAATCACCCCGTAGCGGTTCACATCCATCGGTTCGGAGAGAATCATGGAGCTTGCGTCGGCAACAAGGGGCACTTTGACATCCGGCAGTTCCACAAACCGCGTGCCGTAGATGGTGTTGTTCTGGGTGATATGAACGTAATCCGCGTCGGGGTCGAACTTCGCCGCCGCCATGTCGGGAACGTAGGTGTAGTTGTCCGCGCGGCTGGTCGCGGCGATATTGACTTCGCCGTAGCGCTTTGCTTCTTCTGCGGCAAGGTGCGCGAAATTGCCTGAATCGACATAATCCGCCTTGCCTTTGACCATCAGATTCAGGGGAATCGCGGAAAATTGCAGCGTCGCGCCGCCTTGCAGCAGCAGCACCTCGTAATCATCCCCGATGTGCATCAGTGCGCGCAAATCCGCGACCGTCTTGTCGAAGATATCGGTATACATCTTGCTGCGGTGGGACATTTCCATCACGGACATGCCCGTGTTTCCGTAGACCATCAAGTCCTTCTGCGCCTTCTCCAACACCGGCTGTGCCAGCATCGACGGGCCGGGGGAAAAATTATACACACGCTCCATTGCGTTTCGCCTCCTGCATCATTTAGTGGGTCATTTATTGCCCACCGGGTGAATTTCGTTCCATGTGCATATCATACGCGCTTTCCGACCGAATTGCAACCCCTTTTGCAGGGAAAAACAGGAGAAATACAAAAACGCCCGCTGAACATGATCGTCAGCGGGTGGTACTTGCGAAAAGGCGCAAGCAGATAGCGCAAGTGAAACTGGAAATCGTATTATTCTTCGTCCGAATCTTCCTCTTATACTATTTCCAAATGAGAATGCGCCAAGATGCGAAGCGAATTTTTCGCGCTGGCTAACGCGAATGAAACGCAGCGTAGCAGCGCTACGCTAAGTGGAATAAGCGGACGCAAGCGCGGAAAAGGCGCGAGCAGATGGCGCAGGTGAATTTGGAAATAGTATTAGTTCGGATATTGCCGAATCTCGCCCTTGGCTTTGATGACGCAGGGCTTCTTTTTGCGCGGGATCTGCTTGATTTCCATCACGCGAATCGGGAACATCCAGTCGTCGCCAAAATCGTAATGCAGGGTGAACTTCTGCCCTTTCTGCAAGCCGATTTTGTCCAGTGCAATGTCTGTCGAAGGGCTTTCCATGCCCAATTCTTCCGCCAGCGGATTATACTGATAGCAGTGTTCGCTGAACATTTTATTGTCCATGCAGAACTCATACAGATGCTCATGGAAAAAGTCAAACGCCTCCATAATCGCATCGCACAGCTGGTCAAGCGTGCTGTCCCCGCAGATTTCCAGCGTTCTGTAAACCTCGTTCCCCAACCCCAGCGGATAGACCTTCAGCACATACTGATTCACCATCGTTTTATCCTCCTTGTCCTTTGAAAATCTCTACCCACGCAGCCCTAACAGCGCCAGCACCGCCGTTTCCAGCGCGCCGTCCTCGTTGTACTGCCCTGCCTTCACCTTGTATTCCGTGTCAAGGCAGATTCCCACGCCGCGCCGCACCTGCGCACCGGTGTAGCCCTGCGCCTGCCGCATTGTGCGCTCCGCCGCGAACGGCGCAATGCCAAGATTCTTCACCAGCTCCTGCCGGCTCAGTTTCTCGTACTGCATGATTTTCACATGCTGCATCAGCCGGTACTGCCGCAGCAGCATTGCCAGAATGCCCAGCCGCTCCTGCCCGGCGGTCAGCATATCGCGCAGGAGCATCAGCGCCCGCGCGCGCTGCCCCGCGACGACGGCGTCCACCATCTCGAACACCGTGCATTCGATGGAGCGCGTCGCCACGGCGTGAACGTCATTCTCCGTGATGGTGTCGCGGTCGCCCGCCAGCGCCGTCAGCTTCTCGATTTCCGCGCGCAGCAGCGCCGTGTCATTGCCGACCGTGAAGGACAAAAGGCTCGCCACGTCCGGCGCGCACTTCTTCCCGTTCTGCTGGAACACGCGGACAATCCACCCGTTCAGTTCCGCATCCCCCAGCGGCTCGAACGATACGATGCCCCCCTTTTTCTTCACCGCCGAATAGAGCTTCTTGCGCCCGTCCGCCTTGCCGCGCACATAGATAACCAGCACGCACGAATCCGGCACTTTCGGGATGTAGCTGACGAGCCGCTCTTCCGCCTCGCTCCGCCCGGTCGTGCCATTCAGTTCCCGCACAACAACCAGCCGCTTGTCAGACGCGAACGGCAGCGTTTCACACGCCGCAATAATCTCCCCTGCCGACGGATTCTCCATAACGCTCTCGTTCAGCTCCGCCAGTCCGTCCGCCAGCACCGCCTTGCGCAGCGCGGCCAGCGTTACGCTCTTGATGTTCTCCTCCACGCCCTCAAACAGGTACGCACCGCTGACCTTCCCTGCCTTCAGCGCCTGCACAAATTCATTGTGATTCATTGCATTTCCTCAAATTGTTCGATGGTAAAGTGTCCATCTGCCATGCGGATGATAATAGCTCCGCTTTCCAGCGTACTGTACACATCCGCATCGGTGATGCCGCGCAGATAGTCCGCCGCATTCTCTCGTTTGGTGGACACCAGCACGGCAGTCGGCGCGCTTTCATCCAGAAACGCCTGCGTCGTGCCGTTCTTCGACCCGTGATGCGCCGCTTTCACCACGTCGGCGGATACGGCGGCGTACTGTCCGTACTGCGCGCTCAAATCGCCCGTCAGCAGCAGCTTCACGCCCTCCGCCTCCACCAGCAGCGCCATCGAGCCGTCATTGGCGTTCGACGCTGAAAATCCTTCCGGCGGAAAGAGCACCGTCAGCTTTCCTTCCGCCCACTGGAGGATGTCGCCGCGGCAGACGGTTTCGATGACCGTGCCGTTTTCCTCCATCCGCGCCAGCAGCGGGAGTACCTCTTCGTCGAAATCCGCCGTCAGGGCGCCGGACGGCATCACGCACCGGCGAATCGGGATGCCCTCATCCAGCAGTTCCCGCACGCCGCCCGCGTGGTCGCTGTGCAAATGCGTCAGCACGAGCAAATCCACCGGCAGACGCTCCGCGCGCAGGTATGATGCCAAATCGCCGCCGTATTCGCCCGCATCCACGACCAGCACATGTTTCTCCTGCCGCAGCACAGCGGCATCAGCGTCGCCCATGTCAAGCTGCATATATTCCGTCCCGGAAAACGGCGCGGGCAGCAAAATCGTCGCCATCAGCACTGCCCCTGCCGCAAGCATCGGCAGCCGCTTTTTGCGGTTCTGCCAGCGGTTCCGGCTCTTCCCGAACGGCAGCAGCGCCGCAAACACCAGCAGCCAGCCGAGTACCACCCACGCATCCGGCTGACGTGTCCACAGCGTCGGCGCGAACCGCCCCAGCGCGTTCACCAGGCGCAGGAATCCCTCACTGACTGCGCGCGTCGCCGCCCCCGGAAGCGCCGCCAGCCACGGAATCGGCGTCAGCAGCAGCGTCACCCAATCCAGCAGGAGCAGCACGTTCATCCCCGCCACCAGCAGCACATTCACCGCAATGCCCAGCAGCGGCACGCGCCCGAACCAGTACAACTCCGGCAGCAGCACGCCGAACTGCGCCGCCGCGGAGACGGACAGCAGGGACAGTATCTTCCCCTTCCAGCCGCGCTTTTTCTGCGCGTTCGGGGCGGTCTGCGCCGTTATCCCGCAAATCGCCGCCATCACGCCGTACGTCATCTGGAACGACGCGCTGAACAGCTGTGCGGGCGCAAACATCAGCTGAATCATTGCCGATGCGCACAGCACATGCGGCATCAGCACCCGCTTGTGGCGAATTCTTCCCCAGCAGACGAGCGCCCAGAGCAGCACGGCGCGGACGGCGGGCGCATTTCCGCCTGTCAGGAACGCATACGCCAGCAGCATCGGCAATGTCAGCGCCATCCGAAGCCGCCGATGCTTCACCGGCATTATCAGCAGCGCCAGCAAGGCAACCAGCACGCCCACATGGAAGCCCGAAACGGACAGAATATGCGCAATACCGAGCCGCCGGAACTGTTCCTGTTCCTCGTCCGGCACTTCGTCGCGCATTCCCAGCAGCACCGCACTCGCCAGCTGTCCAGCTTTCTCGCCGCAAACGTCTCTCAATGTCTGCGCCATGCGGTGATTGAACCGTGCCGCCAGCCCATAAAGAGAAAGCCCGTCCGGCAGCGCTTGCAGTTTCGCCGCACCATACAGGCCTATCAGGATGTTCTTCTGCCGCAGAGCCTGCCGGAAGTCGTACCCATGCGGATTCCGCTGGCCTTGCGGATGATAGACTTCGGCGGTCATGCTGATTCTTGCCCCCGGCGTCAGGAAGTCCGGGATATTTTCATCCGTTTTGAGATAGAACGTCCAGTACGCGCCGGATGCAATGCGCTCGCCGTTCAGCGTCACGTCCCGCAGGATAACGCGTACCTGCCCCTTCTCCTCGCGGAAATCGACTTCTCCCGCGACGACGCCTGTCACCTGCGCGTCTCCTTCCGGCGGAAGCGTCGGATTCGCCGTGCGGATGCCCAGCGCCGCGCCAAGCAGGAACGTCAGCAACAGACAGCCCGCCGAGGGCGATGCCCGCCATCATCAGCAGTGCCGCGCAGGGCAGGAGAGCGGTTTGCAGCAATGCGCGTCGTGTTCGCGTGTCAGACACAATACGTTGCGCCGATGTGCGCCAGCTCCGCGTCCGCGCGAATCGCCCGCGCCTGTTTGAGCAGCGTTTCCGGGTCGATGTTCGGGTTCAGGTGGGTGATAACGAGCTTCTTAACGTGGGCATCGCGCGCCAGTTCCGCCGTCTGCGCCGCGGCGAGGTGCGGCAGGCCCTCCTGCCACATTTCCGTCGGGAACAGCCCATCCGCCAGCAGCAGATCCGCGTCCTGCGCGAAGTCCGTCAGCCCCTCCACGGTATTGGTGTCGCCGGTGTAGCACAGCGTCTTTTCGCCGTCCGTCACGCGGTACATAACCCCCGGCACAGGGTGACGCGCGGCAAAAACGCGCACGGAAAATTCACCAAGCTGCACCTTGTCGTCCTTTTGCACGTCATGCAGACAGAAAGCGCTGTTTTGCTGCACCATCTTGCGCACCATCGACGATTCATCCACCGGCGCGTAGACATCCAGCGGTTTTACCGCGCACGCCTGTAAGCGGAACAAGAGCGGCAGCACGTCGCTGCAATGATCGAAGTGCCAGTGCGAGAGCAGCAGCGCATCCAGCTTCTCCGGCGGCATCAGCGCCGTCAGCCTTCCAAGCGTACCGCTGCCCATATCCATCGCCACGCGCGTCTTTTCCCCGCGCATCAAATATCCCGACGTTGCGCCATTCGCCGCCGGAAACGGTCCATTCATCCCCAGCACAGTCAATTCCATTCGTATTCTCCTTACCTTCGGGGAGGCGCAAGGGAGTTCCTCCCTTGACCCTTCCGCGCGATTGAGTTGGCGACTTTTTCATACAGTGCCCGCGTGTTGATTAAGGAAACGCAAGGGGCTTTGCCCCTTGACCCTTCCGCGCGATTACGTTAGCGACTTTTTCATACAGTGCCCGCGTGTTGATTAAGGAAACGCAAGGGGCTTTGCCCCTTGACCCCAGCAGGGCGCTGCCCTGCACCTGCGAAGGGTCTTCGACCCTCTCGACACCCTTTTCGCGATTCAGTTGGGCGCGCTTTCATGCTATGCCCGCGTGTTTATCCGTGGGAAAGTTAGTCAGCCTACCGCCTCGTTGACCGTTTCTTCCTGCATCGCGTCCCACAGCTCCGTCTGTTCCTGCACGAAGTCCTCATCCGGCATCAGCGGCGTCGCGGTGTCCTGATCGTAGGAAACCGTCATCTGCACCAGCACGGCAGCATAGCCCAAGCCATCGACATTGACTTTCTTGTTCAGCCCGACCTTCTTGCCGTCAAAGCGCCGCGTACCCAGCGTCTGCGCGGAGAGGGCGGATTTCGCCACATACACCGCCGCGCGGTCAATCGTGCCATCCACCGTCAGTTCCGCCGATACGCTCAATTGACCGTTGCGCACTGTGAACGTTACGCAGCCAAGCTGCACATCGCCGGAGACCATCGGCACGACCATCGGCAGTTGATTATTCAGCGCGCTCAAATCCAACAAAATCGCCTTTTTAGGCGACGAAACGCCGCTAATATCCGACAGTGGCAGTCCCGCCGTCGTGACGTTGGAATCCGTCAATCTTGGCGCAACGCGAACGACCGTGAAGCTGTTTTCACCGCTGTCCGTAGACAGGGTGACGCGATACGTCGTCTGTGCGCCAATCTGCGGCAGATACACTTCCTCTGACGCGAACATTCCGCTGCACACGCCGTAATCGCGCTGATAGACCGTCGATCCCCACTCGTCGCGGATGGTCATTGTAACGCGGCTGTCCGTATCCAGCGGGCACGATACGGACAGATACCCCTTGTCGCTCGTCACACTGCCGCCCTGCGACGCATCCGCATAGTACACATCTTCCGCCAGCGCCGGAAAAGCCGCCAGCAGCATGAGCAGCAGCGCCAGAAATACGCCCTTTTTCATCGGGGGATTCACCTCTATGAGATATTATGAGATATTGCGCAGACCTTCCCGCCTGCACTGATTCAACGATTTTCCGATGGTTTTTCATCCCGCGCAAAAGGGCTTTTCTCAGTCCACCATCAATGTAACCACCGCCGGCACAATCACCTCGCGGAAGCGCAAATCTGCGCGCTCCGCCAGCACGCCGGGGGTAATGCACTGGTCGATTTTCGCAAATTCCGGCACATTGATTGTCTCGGAGGACGTTGTCGTCAGCGTATGCACGTCGTTTTGGAAGGTATCGCCGCGCTGCGGGCGGATGACCACCAGCCCCAAGCGCTTCATGGCGTATTCCAGCCGTGTCAGCTGACTGAGCATTACCGCGCGCAGTTCCAGCAGGGGCTTGGCTTCCTCGGCGCTCATTTCCGGCTTCATCAGCTTGGCAATCGCCTGATCCACCGCGTCGCCGAGTTTCGTCGCCATGCCGACGTAGCACTGCCCCAGCATCCGCGTATCCGCCTGATAAATCGCCGTCTGCCACTGCTGCATCCGGGCGTTCTGCTCCTCCTGCATCCGCGCGAAATCCTGCCGCAGTTTGTCGTACTGCATCCCCGCGTCATCAAACAGCTGCGCCGCCCAGCGCGCTTCATCCTCCATCCGCTCGCGAACCGCCTTCTGCTGCTGTCCAAACGCCTCTTGGAATTTGGCGCGCCCTGCCTGTGCAAACTGGGCTTCCTGCGCCTTCAGTTTTTCTTCAAATTCCGCCAGCAGCTTTTCCTTTATCGGCTTGATTTCTTCCTCTGCCCTGCCGGTACGGGCTTCCACTGCCTTCCTATTCGCTTCCTCCACCTGCCGGGCGGCGTTCTCCAGCGATTCATCCTGCATCTTCGCCATCAGCTGATACTCCTGCAGGCGCGCACGAAGCGCATCTTCCTCCGGTGCGGCACTCCGCCCGTCCCGGCGCGCCTGATAAAGCAGGCGGCTGACCGACCGCAGCACACGCACGCGGGTTGTAAACGATGCGCGCACAGGGAGTTCCGGGTCTGCCGAATAAGACGCCAGCAGCTCCCACGTCATCGGCTCACGCTCGGCAGTGAACACATCCGGCACAGCGTTCGCGGCATCCGCCATCGGCGCATCCAGTACCAGCATCTGATAGCACTGCGTCACCGCGCTGTACACCAGCATAGCGCATTTGCCCTGATGCTTCTGCGTCAGCTGTGCATCCAGCTGATCCAGCAGCATGGACGCTCCCAAGTCGCGCAGCTCAATATACAGCCGGGAAAGCAGCTTCTGATAATAATCCCGGCGATTCTGCCGGCTGCCGCCCGCCAGCTGCTCCACCGAATCCTGCTGAAACAGCGCCAGCGCGGACAGCGTTTCACGGCGGCTTTCGTACTCATCATCATACGCCGCCTGCTGCTGTTCCGCCCGCTGATAGCGGTCATCCTCCGCCTTTTCGCGCGCTTTTTCCTGCTGCTGGTCTACCGTCTGCTCCTGCTCCGCCATGGTATTGCTCCTTCCGCGCGTTGTGCGCTTACTGTCGCTTTTTGCTGTTTCTTAGTATACCATCACCTTGCGCGAATTGCAACCCTGCTTGACCGCGGCGGATTTCCGTTGTATAATTCCCACCAGTGCTCTATATTTTACGGGGAGGTCATTTCCCATGCAGCCTGTTTCTTCCGATGCGCCTGCATATCCAGACGAATCATCGGCAAAAATACCCAAGACGCCGTGCGGCACGGTCAAGCGCGCGTTTCGGGCGGCTTTTCCCACACGTTGCCGATTCTGGCGGGCTTTCTCTTCCTTGGCTTCGCGTATGGTCTGCTGATGCGCACCAAGGGCTTTTCGTTCCTCTACCCGATGTGCATGGCGATGGCGATTTTCGGCGGTTCGCTGGAATATATCACCGTGTCGATGCTGCTCATCTTTGGCCTGTGCGACGAAACCTTCTCCATCACCTGCTCCGCCGACGTGCCGCCGGAGGTTGACCGCGGCTGGTTCTACCTGTGGGTGACAGTGCTGGACTGGTGCTACTGGGTTGCGGGCGCGGCGGTGCTGCTGCACATCTGACGTCGGCAGATGCTCTTGTCCATTGCCGGCGGCACGATTGTGTATATGCTGCTGGTGCAGATGATGTAATCGCTGTCACAAGCAAATCACACTATTTTCTTTACCGAATCCACTAATTGCATTGGTCAAAACTCATATCAACCCCACCGGAGGACATGCTCATGAAACAGCTTCCGCTCCCTGCGCATCCCGTATTCCCTTCCCGGCTGGACAGCATAGCAGCGCTGCCGGAACTCCTGCGCAGCCGCCAAATCGGCTGCGTTCTCGTCATCGGCGATGCCCATGCCGTCGATTGCGAATCGCTCCTGCTCCCCGTGCTGGAGGACAGCCAAATCATGTACGCAGTCCACGCCGCCGTGTCTCTGTCGGACAGCAAGGACGGCGCGCTGACCCGCACGGACGTTGATACTGCCCTGCAGGCCTTCACCGACAAACAGGCGCAGGCGATTCTTGCCGTCGGCGGCAATGACGCAATGGCGCTGGGTCAGGCGCTGCTGGCGCGTCTGCACACAAAAGGACATGCAGAAACATTCGAGCAGTGGCGCGCGATTCCGCTGATTCTCCTGCCAGCAGCGGCGGATGCATCCGCTGTATTCGCAGAAACAGGTGATGTGTTCGACCCAGCACGCGGAAAATCACGCCGCTTTTCGCTTCGAGCGCATACCAGCCGCTATGTGCTGATGGATGACGCGATGCTGGCGCTTCAATCGCGCGAATCGCTGCTCCGCACAGGGATTTGGACAATTGCGCACGCCATCTGCGCGGGCATGAGCCGCCTTCTGCCGCGCGAAGAGCGTCAAAAGGCAGAAAACGCCCTTCGTGCGCTGACCGGACAGCTGATTGCCGTCAGCGACGATGCTGCCGTGCCGGAAAGCGAACGCTTCTCCTCCGATTTGGCGAGCCGCCGCGCGCTGTACACCGCGTCGCTCAATGCCGCGGAAGCCTTCGCTGTTTCACATGATGCGGTGCTGCCCGCACTGCTGAATGCCCTGACCACTGTAAAGCAGCTTTCGCCGGACGAGACGCTCCCGCTGCTGCTTGCGCCGATGATTGCGCAGTCCGAAGGCACGCGGCGAAAGGCGCTGTCCGACATGGCAATCGGCGCGGGGCTGTGCGCCGCAGATGCGGACGGCGCGGCTGCGCTGGCGGCATGGGTGCGCGACCTCGTGTTCCATGCGGGGTATGGCTTGACCCTCCCAACGCTGTATCATCGGGATATTCCCGCCGTCGCGCGGATTGCCGCGCAGGACACGCTGCTGAACCGCTTCGCCTTGGAGGACATTCTCCGCGCCATCATGACGCCCGATGCGCCTCACGCGGATATTGCCGCGCTGTTCGCCGCGCAGAAAGCCTGCTTTGCGTCCGGCATAACGCGCCCCGTGCCGCATCGGCTTGACCAGCTTCGCCGCCTGCGCCGCGCAATTCAGGCGCATGATCGGGATATCGAAGCTGCCCTGCAAAGCGACCTCGGCAAGTGCAGGACGGAAGCGTACATGTGTGAAATCGGCATGGTGCTGTCGGAGTTGGGCTACCTGCTCCGCCGGACGCGCCGCTACTGCCGCGATACGCACGTTCTCACGCCGCTGGCGCAGTTCCCGGCGCGCAGTTTCATCCGCCACGACCCGATGGGCGTCGTGCTCATCATGTCCCCGTGGAATTACCCATTTCTGCTGACCATCGAACCGCTGCTTGGCGCGCTGGCGGGCGGCAACTGCTGCATCCTGAAGCCGTCGAAGGATGCACCCGCGACTTCCGCCATCATCCGGCAAATCTGCGCCGAATGCTTCCCGCTGGAGGAAGTTGCCGTTGTCGAGGGCGGGCGCACGGAAAATCAAGCCCTGCTTGACCAGCCGTTCGACAAGATTTTCTTCACCGGAAGCAGTCACGTCGGGCAGGAGGTGCTTCGCCGCGCAGCGGAGCATTTGACCCCCGCAACGCTGGAACTGGGCGGCAAAAGCCCGGTGATTGTCGCGAAAGATGCTGACCTGACGCTCGCCGCGCGGCGGATTGCGTTCGGCAAGCTGCTCAACGCCGGGCAGACATGCGTCGCGCCGGATTATGTGCTGGTGGCGCGCGAAGTCGAAGACGCTTTCGTTGCGGCGCTGCAAAAGCAGTTCGACCAGCTCTGCCCTGACCCGCTGCACAGCGCGGAGTATGTCCACATCGTCAACCAGAAGCATTTCGACCGTCTGACCGGGCTGATGGCATCGGGTCAAATCGTCTACGGCGGCAGTATTGACCCCGCTGCCCTGCGCATTGCGCCGACCATCCTCCGCAATGTTTCGCCGGACAGCCCGGTCATGCAGGAGGAAATTTTCGGTCCGATTCTGCCGATTCTGCCCGTCAGCAGCATCGACGAAGCAATTGCCTTCGCCGCCGCACGGCCGCATCCGCTGGCGTGCTACCTGTTCACGAAAGACCGTGCCGTGCAGCGCCGCGTGCTGGACACGCTGCCTTTCGGCGGCGGGTGCATCAACGACACCATCATCCACTTGGCGACGAGCCGGATGCCCTTCGGCGGCGTTGGACATAGCGGTATGGGCGGCTACCACGGGCGTGACAGCTTCCGCTGCTTCACGCATGAAAAGAGCCTCGTCAAAAAGGCGCTGTGGCTGGATTTGCCGATGCGCTACACGCCGTACAGCAAGAAGAAAGAAACGCTGATTCGCTTCTTCCTGAAATAATACGATTCCCAGACGAAAACGTGCCGCATAAATGAATCCCCAAATAGGATAGTCCGAATGGCAAGCAGCTGTATGGATGCAATCGTGAAAGGGATACCCGCTGCAAAAGTGGGCATCCCTTTTTCGTATTTTCTCTGTTTCGGGAAAAGACCGGATTGATTTATGCCCCAAAACGTGATAGAATTAGTTTGTCATAACAAACCGACGGGGAGGACCCCCCATGCTGCTGCCGAAAGGCAGTTTTTTCAGCACCTGATGTTAGCGAAAACTAACGAAAATTAGGGGAGTGCAGCGTATGGAAAGTGAGCAGCGGAAAAACGCCATTCGCGGGGCGTATCATCTGACCGGATCGAACAATTTTTACGACGGCATGATTACCTGTTCGACCTTCTCCGGCAAAGCGGTCTGCCGCATGGTGTGGGCAATGAATCGGCAGGAGTGCGAGGACTACCTGTCCAAAGCGCTGTCCGGCATCCCGGAGGATTTCGCGGGCACGATGCTGGAAGTTCCCGTCGGTACGGGGATCCTGACCATGCCGGTCTACCAGACGCTGCCGAAAGCAGACGTGACGTGTCTGGACTACTCGCCGGACATGATGGGTCAGGCAAAGGAAAAGGCGGAAAAGCTGAACCTGACGAACGTAAAGTTCCAGCAGGGGGATGTCGGCGCGCTGCCATTCGCGGACGGCGAATTTGATTTGGTGCTGTCGCTCAACGGCTTCCATGCGTTCCCGGATAAGGAAGCGGCGTACCGCGAGACATTCCGCGTGCTGAAACCCGGCGGAACATTCTGCGGCTGCTTCTATGTATCAGGCGAACACAAGCGCACGGACTGGATGATTCGCCACGTTTACGAGCCGACGAAGTTCTTCACGCCGCCCTACGAGACGGTGGACAGCCTGCGGAAGCGCTTGCAGGGCATGTATGCGCAGGTGGACGTCGGCAGCTTGAAGAGCATTGCGTGGTTTATCTGCCGCAAGGCGGATTGATAGGGACAGGAGATGCAGGAAGAATGCGTGAAACCAGCAGCAAAGTCACTCTCTCCGGGGTTCCGGAAACCATGCTGCAAACCGTCTACGCCCGCGCGAAGGAAACCCAAAACCGCGGGGCAGTTCGCGACGAGAAAGCCGTCGAAATCATCCGCCGGCTCGACTACGATTTCTCCTTGGCGGATAAGGACAGTGCCATGTCCAGCGGCGTCATTGCCCGCACCATCGTGCTGGATAAGCTCGTAAAGACCTATCTGTCGGCACATCCGGGCACGGTGGCGGTCAATATCGCCTGCGGGCTGGATACGCGCTGCTATCGGATGCAGGGCTATCAGCACTGGTATAACCTCGATTTGCCGGAGACCATCGCCGTGCGTGAAAAGCTGCTGCCGGAAAACGGAAAAATCTCGCAAATCGCCATGTCCGCGATGGACGACTGGGGCGGTATGATTCGCGAATCAGGCGACGCGCTGGTCATCATCGAGGGTCTGACGATGTACCTGAGCGAAGCGGACGTGCAGCGCATTTTCGATGTAATCGCTCGGCGCTTTCCGCGCGTCACCGTGCTGGTGGAAGTGATGAACCCGCTGGTCGTGCGCAACTTCAAGGAAAAATCAATTGAGGGCAGCCACGCGAAGTTCACATGGGGCGTTCGCAGCGGGCAGGCACTGGCGGCGCTGCTGCCGGGCTTCCAGCTGGTGGAAGAGCACAGCCTGACCGAAGGCATGGCGGAGTTCCTGCCGATTTACAAGGTGCTGGGCAAGATTCCTCTGGTGCGCAATATCTCAAACCGCATCGTCGTGCTGCAAAAGTAAGGGGGATGCAATCATGGTCTGGTCGATTGTCGCGCTGGCAGCCGTCAGCTTTACGGCGCTGCTGACGCTCGGCGCAATCTGGGCGGGCGCTGACATGGGACTGATTGTGTCGCTGGTGAAATAAGGAGGAATTCATATGGCGTTTTTCGAGAACACCCGCAAGCCGACAGGCTTCGGCGGCCGCCTCATGGTCGTCATGATGAACATCGGGCATCGGGCGCTTGCGGACTGGGGGCTTCGCTTCCTGCCGCTGGCGGAGAATGCGGATGTGCTGGACTGTGGGTGCGGCGGCGGCGCGAATCTGCGTCTGATGCTGAAAAAGTGCCCGACGGGAAAAGTGTGCGGTATCGACTATTCTCCCGTCAGCGTAGAGAAGTCGCGAAAGCTCAACCAAACCGCCGTAAGCGCTGGCCGCTGCGAAGTGCTGCAGGCAAGCGTGCAGGCATTGCCGTTTGATGACGCGCAGTTTGACGTGGCAACAGCATTCGAGACGGTGTATTTCTGGGGCGACTTGCCCGCGTGCTTCCGTGAAGTTGGGCGCGTGCTGAAGCCCGGCGGGACGTTCTTCCTCTGCAACGAGTCCGATGGCGATCATGCGCAGGACGAGAAGTGGACGGAGAAGATTCCCGGCATGACGATTTACAAGGACACACAGCTCAAAACCATGCTGGAACAGGTGGGTTTCCGCCAAGTGGAGACGCACAAGAACGGCAAAGGCTGGCTGTGCGTGACGGCACGAAAATAATGGAAAGGAGGAGCACCATGTTCTGGGACAGCGTCGCATGGGTCTACGACATTTTCGCGGATGGCATCAACCGCAAAGCGAATCGCAAGCTGTGCAAGGTGGTTGCGGGGCTGATTTCGCCGACGGACGACGTGCTGGAATGCGCGTGCGGCACAGGGCTGCTCAGCGGTGTGATTGCAAAGCGCTGCAAGTCCCTGACGGCAACGGACTTCTCCGCGAAGATGCTTGCGCGCGCCCGGAAGAAGTACGGGCATTATCCGCATGTGCGGTTTGAGCAGGCGGATATCCTGCATCTCCCCTACTCCGATGCGCGCTTTGATACCGTCGTCGCCGCGAACGTGATTCACCTGCTGGATAATCCGCATCAGGCGCTGCGGGAGCTTGACCGCGTGTGCAAGCCGGGTGGAAAACTTATCATCCCCACCTACATGAATCGAACGGGCAAGGGCAAAACAAACCGCGTTTCCGGCGTCATCGGCAAGGCGGGCGCAGACTTCAAGCGCGAATTTACGCTGGAAACGTACCGGCAGTTTTTCGCCGACGCGGGCTATTCCGACATGCGTTTCGAACTGTGCGAAGGGCGGATTCCCTGCGCGGTGGCGCTGATTCGCATGGGCGTATCTGCGGACGCAAGGAGAAAATCATCATGACGATTGTGATTCAGTTGGTTCTGTACTGCTTTCTGCTGTGGCTGATTGTGAAGGTCGCGGTCGGGAATAACGCCATCAATGGGCTGTACTTCTACCCGAAGGCATTTCAGGAGTGCGCAATTTCGCGGGGGTTGATTGACCGCGCAACGGTGCAGAAGAAGCGCCGGAACTGCATGATTGCGCTGTATGTGCTGCTGCTTGTTGCGCCGGTGCTGATGATTGGCGTGTGGAATCGCGTCACGGACTTCTGGACGGCATACGGACAGGGCGTGCTGTTTCTGGAGGTCATGAACTGGTTTGATGGGCTGGTGATTGACATGCTCTGGGTCGGTCACAGCAAGTTCTGGGCGATTCCGAAGATGGAAGACGTACCGTATACGCAGACGTGGGGGCAGATGCTCAAAAAGCGCCTGACGCTGACGGTGATTTGGCTCGTCGGTGCGTTCATCATTGCGGGGCTGGTCATGCTGATGCCGCACTGATTCTGTTTTCAGACGGTACGGATGAATTTGAAAACAATATACAAGGAGAAAACTGACATGCGTCTAACAACCCTCGATGAAGCATCCATTCAAGCCATCGGTCATGCCTTTGGCTACTACAATTACGGCAAGGAAACCGGAATGGGGGCGGCATGTTCTTCCCCCGACAAAACAGCACTGTATATTTGCGGTTTTGTCCGCGCGATGCTCGCTGCCGGACTGCTCTACACCACCAGTGAACGCGGCGAAGCGTTCATTGCCTATCGTCTGCCGGGCGAAAAGGTGAAGCTGACAGCGCTTCTCCCGCTGATAAAAGGCGTGTTTCAGGCGATGACCTTCCGGGAACTGTGCCGGTTTGCGCGGCTGATGAAGCGCGCCGGGGCAAGCCTGAATGACCGCTACGACAAGGAGAAAAAGCCGCACATCTACGTTGGGCTGGTGTGCGTGACGGAGAAGTATCAGGGGCAGGGGTACATGCGGAAGGTGCTGGAGATGGCGTTCGCGGACGGCAACCGTCTGCAAGTGCCGGTGATTCTGGAAACGGACGCAAAGTCGAAATGCGACAAGTATGTGCATTTAGGGATGGAACTGGCTGGCACACGCGACGCGGGCGAACTCGGCACACTCTACGACCTCATCAAATATCCGGATAAATAAAATTCGCCGCAGACACGGGCTGAAAGCAGCGCGTCTGCGGCGTTTTTCGTATGATACTGTCAATGTCACCCTTCCGGCGAAATAGACGCCCAGAACCGCTCGAACGTGTACTTTTCCGCTTCCTCCGCCGTCAGCTGATGCACATACGCTGCGCGCTGACCTTGGCTGCCCGCGCCGGTGGATGCGAACTCCGCATAGTAGCCCGTCGCGGGGAAGCAGGGCTTGTTCCAGTCGTGCCACCCCTCCGGACGGATATGCGCGCCCAGTTCGCAGTGCAGCAGGACGGTTTTCGCGAACTCGCGCCACGGTCTGCCGAGGTAAATCACGCCGTCCGGGACGCCCTCGCCCTGAAAGCGGCATTTCATGAACACATAGCCAAATTCCTGCCCTTCCGGGGTGGATGCCGCCGTGCAGAAGCCGAGTGCGGGTTCTTTTTTATCGCCGTGGTCGCGCAGACCGTCGATGCTCACGATGTCGCAGTCCTCGAACCACGCCGCCGCGCCGCCGAAGATGAAGTCGACATCGCCCTCGATGCGGCAATGGCGGTAGACCTGCCTCTGCGGGATGCGCGGCAGGAACTGCGTCGGGCCGATGAAGCCGTCCTTCTGGATTTCGCGGGGCGGCAAGGGCGCGGTGAACAGCGTATCCTGGCAGGATTTAAGCGTGCAGTCCTCGCAATGGAAGCCGTCGCCGTCCACATAGAGGGCAAGCGCCTGACCGACCTGCTCGCGCGGATATGCGCTGTTCTCCACTGTCACGCTGCGGAGTGCGCAGTCGCGGGCGTTGATAAGCAGCGTTGCCGTGCGGAACGTGCCGCGTTTTTTGCCGTCAGAGAGGATTTCCGCTGCGCCGTCGTGCCAAGTGATGCGGGTCGTTTCGGCGCTTTCGCCCTCAATGCGGGTGTGCGGGCGGCGAAGCGCGATTTTTTCCTCGTACACGCCGGGCGCAAGATGAATCGTCACAGGCTGGTCGTCCGCCGGAAGCGTGTCAATCACCGTTTGCAGGGATTGCCCTGGTGCCACCTGAATCAGCATCATTTATTCCTCCTGCTTTGCCGCGTGGATGGACGCGCCATGCCCCGCCATCGCCTGATGCTCGCGTGTCAGTTCCTGATACAGCTGGGCGGGCGTCCATGCGAGGTTCGTTTCGGTCATAACGCCCTTGAGCCGCACCGGGGGAACGCGCATCTGCTTCATCGCCGTCAGGAAGCGTTCCACCAGCGGCAGTTCCGAGAACGCGAAGTAGAGCATTTCGCTGCCGACGGCATTCTCCGGCGCGGCTGCATCCGTTTGACGCTCCGCCTTACCGCACAGTGCCCCCAGCGTCTGCCCGTAGTCCGCCAGCGGCACGTCCATCACGCGCATCCCCATTTTCATCGCGCAGAACCGGATTTTCCCCAGTTTCTGCGGTGCCACATGAAACGCCAAAATCAACTTATTTTCCATATCAAAAGACCTCCCCCAGAGGCGCTGCCTCTGGACTCCGGCAGGGACTTTGTCCCTGCACCCTTTCGCGCGATTGAGTTGGTGACACGCTCATACAACGCCCGCATGTTGATTGGGGGAAACCCAAGGGGCGTTGCCCCTTGACCCCACAAGGGAGTTCCTCCCTTGACCCTTCCGCGCGATTGAATTGGTGACTTCTTCATACAACTTCCGCGTGTTTATTGGGGAAACCCAAGGGGACGTTGCCCCTTAACCCTTCCGCGCGATTGAGTTGGTGACACGCTCATACAACGCCCGCGTGTTGATTGGGGAACGTTAGACTTTCTTCGCGAAGATCATCCGTCCGGCACTGGTTTGCAGGACGCTGCTCACCTGCACATGCAGCACCTGCCCCACCGCATCGCGCCCGCCTTCAACAACGACCATCGTCCCATCCGGCGTATACCCTACGCCCTGCATGGCTTCACGCCCTGCCTTGACGATGCGCACATCCAGCAAATCGCCCATTTGCACCATCGGGCGAAGCGCGCAGGCAAGGTCATTCAGGTTCAGTGCCGCCACGCCCGCCTTTTCCGCCGTCCTGCTCATTGCCGCGTCGCATGTCACAATCACCATATGGTGCTTCTTCGCGTCCGCCAGCAGCACCTGCGCGAGTTCGCCGCCCGCCGCGCTGTCTACGCGCTTGACGCGCCCCAATGCTTCGAGCTGCGAAAGCGTTTCTCGTCCCTTTTCGCCGCGGATTCGGCACGTCTCCTCCTCCGATGCGCTCAGGCGCTGCAATTCCTTCTCCACCGAGCGCGAAATCAGCAGCGTCCCCTCCAGAAATCCCGCGCGGCAGACGGCAGCAATGCGTCCGTCAATCAGCACGGTTTCGTCCAGCAGTTTTGGTTTTGCCGTCTTGATTTTCCTGTGTGACAAAGCAACCTGCTTGTTTCCTTTGGGGCTGAAGCGCTGGAACATCCGCTTGAAATCCGCCGCGCGGCGAATCCCCAGCGTCACACCCAAAACGCCGAATACCACGAACAGAATCGCGCACATCGCCACGGTGAACATGCTTGCGCCCATGAGCATCACCAGCTGTGACAGCAGCGCGGCGATAATGAAACCGCCGACAAGCCCGCTGATGCTGCCTGCCTGCTGCTCGAACGTCATTTTGTCCATGCAGCGCTCGACCAGCGCGATGAGGCGGGTAATGCTGTCAATCGTGCGCGGCGCAATCAGGTATCCGCCCAGCCCCAGCAGCAGCGCGAACGCCGCATACAGCGCCAGCAGCGCGCCGATGCTCATTGCGGGGTTGCCCGCCATCGCGTTCAGCTGCACGATGACGAACGCCAGCACCGACCCCAGCCCGATGCCCAGCGCCGTCACCAGCGCCCGCAGCAGTTTCTTCACAAGATCCGATTTCATAGCTGTTGCAAAACTCCTTACAATAGAACAACACCATTAGGGTAACACCGCGCAAATGAGGTGGTCGGCTGGCGAATGGATTTTTCGTCAG